>Ga0307488_10000108_pt1 | contig 57756 bp, 47 predicted proteins | sample SB02metaG_FD_202248 | JGI IMG/M metagenome (GOLD analysis project Ga0307488, IMG submission 202248) | Sea-ice brine microbial communities from Beaufort Sea near Barrow, Alaska, United States - SB 0.2 | ecosystem: Environmental > Aquatic > Marine > Coastal | place: USA: Alaska | collected... | reverse complement strand
GGCGATATTACCTTCAAGTACATAGCTGATAATCTCCATGTCTCGGTGGCCGTGAGTGCCAAAACCTTTACTAGGCTGAACAATATCTTGATTGATCACTCTGAGTTTTGAAAAGCCCATATGTGCGAGGTCATAATAATGTGCAAAAGAAAAACTATGCTGGCTGGTTAACCAGCCATGGTCTTCGCTACCGCGCTGTGATGATGGTCTTAAAACGAACATTTTGTCTTCCTCTTTTAAGTTAATGAGGAAAGTATACTTATGATATTGATGAAAAAATAACGCAATAATTAGCTACGTTTGTTCTGCTTTTTAGAACATTTAGTTACAGCGAATGCTTAGGTGGGTAAAAACCTAAAAGACTGTCACTTCTTACATGTTATGAACGCCATAACCATTCCAACGGGCCAAACTGGAAGCGCTGCAACCACCAGCTAGACAAACACATTTTACGCACTATGCGCTATGTAATCAGTGATCGCTTTGTTATCAGTGATCTTCATTATAAAAATGGTTCAGCAAAAAAATGGCAAAACGCATACGAGATTAATTGCCACAATTAACAGCCATTGCATTAGCAGCTGTAATATTAGGCGTTCGAACTCTCATCAGGTGCTTCAATTGCTAATCTAGAATAACAATTTTTTTGCCTTTGTTTGTGTGCATAAACACACATACATCATAGTCTGCATGGTCTTATTGGTATAGTTTATACCCGTCTCCCTTGAAGTTGCAGCGTTGTTGGCTGCTCTAACTCACCCCAATCACTTAGACCATCTAAGCTCATGGGACTAAGCTCCTTTGCCGCCTAGCTGCAACTCCAATGGCTTTGGGTATAGTCCAACCAATACCGTTTAGAAAAATGACTTATTGATTGTAAATAGTGAAACTTACTAAGAAAGAAGAATGTCAGGATTTAAATGATCTCATGCGTTTATTTTAAGTGGGGGCCCTTTAATGGAACGGGTATAACGTAATATTTTTAATGAATCGATTTTTTTCAAAAATGAGTAGTTAAAGATATTGTCTTCATGACGCCGATTTTGTTGCATATAAAACCGATTTTACGATACCTTTTTTGGTCCCAATACATTTAATATTACCTTAACAATAAATTAACATTTTGCAATGTAATCCGCGGTGTCGTGTTTAGCAAACAAAGGTGAATGATGATCAATAAAATAAAGATGGGCATGGTGGGTGGTGGTGCTGGTGCTTTTATTGGTGAGATCCACCGTATGGCCGCCGCATTAGACAGTAAAATTGAGCTGGTATGTGGTGCTTTTAGTAGTGATCCGCAAACATGCCTGCATAGTGGGCAATCTTTGGGTTTAGATGCATCAAGGTGTTATGCCTCTTATCAACAAATGTTTGCCACCGAGTCCACTCTCTCTGAAGATGAACGTATGGATTTTGTGACAATTGTCACGCCGAATCATTTACATTTCCCGGTTGCCAAACTGGCTATTCAAAGTGGCTTCAACGTGTTGTCTGACAAACCTGCCACCTTTAATCTCGCAGAAGCATTAGAGCTTAAAACGCTGCTTGACGATTCTAGCTGTTTGTATGGTTTAACCCATACCTACATAGGCTACCCCATGGTAAAAGAAGCGCGACAACGCATCATTGACGGGCAATTGGGAAAGATAAAAAAAGTGGTCGTTGAATACTCTCAAGGATGGTTAGCCAGCTCTGATGACGAAGCAAGTAAACAAGCCATGTGGCGCCTCGACCCTAAATACGCGGGTATCAGTTGTTGTATGGCAGACATCGGAGTACACGCTGCTAATCTAGCAGAGTATTGCTGTGATGATGAAATCAGTGAGATGTGTGCTGATATCGCTCCCACTGTTACTGGCCGAGTACTGGACGATGATGGCACTGTGATGTTGAAGTTTAGTTCGGGTGCACGAGGGGTATTACTGGCAAGCCAAGTGGCCATAGGTGAAGAAAATAGGCTTAATTTACGGGTATATGGTGAGAAAGCAAGTTTGGAATGGTCTCAATTGGAACCCAATTCGCTGTGGCTTAAATTTCCTGACCAATCAACTCAGATACTCAGAGCTGGAGTGGGATCTCTGTCTCCTTTGACGCTTGCTAACCTGAGAACACCAGCGGGACATCCAGAAGGATATATCGAAGCTTTTGCCAACTTGTACGTAAACTTTGCTGGGCAAATTGAGGCAAAAAAAGCGAATCAACCTAGCCCGGAGCTCGCTGAAGATATGCCAGGCATTCACCAAGCTATTCGAGGTATGGCATTTATTGAAAACGTTGTGGCTTCGAGTCAATCACAAAAAAAATGGCATAGCTTCACTCTTCAACCCATGTCTCAAAAATAAAAATACAGGTAACCCATATTCATGAAAAACATCAAAGGACCAGGGATATTTCTGGCACAATTTTTAAGCGATGAAGCACCATTTAATTCCTTAACCAATATTTGTACTTGGGTGGCACAACTGGGCTACAAAGCAGTACAAATACCCACTTGGGACAAGCGCATTTTTGATCTTGAATTAGCCGCTAATAGTCAGGCTTACTGCGATGAAATTGCCACAATTGTGAAGGCAGCAGGATTACAAATAAGTGAGTTGTCCACTCATTTACAGGGACAATTGGTAGCGGTACATCCAGCCTATGATCAAATGTTTGATGGCTTTGCACCAGAAACAGTGAGAAACAATCCTAAAGAAAGGGCTGTATGGGCAACGCAACAACTTAAGTACGCGGCACTAGCCAGTAAAAGACTTGGGCTTACCTGCCATGTCACTTTTTCAGGCGCATTATTATGGCAAACTTTTTACCCCTGGCCACAGCGCCCCGCGGGATTGGTAGAAGAAGGATTTGGTGAATTGGCTCGTCTGTGGCTACCCATTCTAAATGCCTTTGATGATGCGGGTGTTGATGTTTGTTATGAGTTACATCCCGGTGAAGACCTTCATGACGGCGTAACATTTGAGCGGTTTTTAGAGGCCACCAATAATCATCCTCGGGCCAATATCCTCTATGACCCAAGTCATTTCGTATTACAACATTTGGACTATCTTGCCTTTATTGACATTTACCATGAGCGCATCAAGGCATTTCATGTGAAAGATGCAGAATTCAATATGTCTGGTCGATCAGGCGTTTATGGAGGGTATCAAGATTGGGTAGAGCGCCCTGGACGTTTCCGTTCTCTAGGTGATGGACAAATAGATTTTAACGGCATTTTCAGCAAACTCACCCAATATGGTTTTGATGGGTGGGCAGTGCTTGAGTGGGAATGTTGTTTAAAACACCCGGAAGATGGCGCAAAAGAAGGGGTAGATTTTATCCGTAAACATCTCATTAGAACCACTGAAAAGGCTTTTGATGATTTTGCTTCTACTGCAAAAGATGACAACTTAAATCGCCAAATTTTAGGCTTACACGACTAAGTTTAAAGAATGGCCGACGCACAGCCTGTGCGTTTGCCTAAAGGAGTAACAACAAAATGAGTAATATAACACTGCGCCTTAGTGTCATGATGTTTCTACAGTTTTTCATCTGGGGCGGCTGGTTTGTTACCCTAGGAACGTTCTTAGCTAACAACTTGTCTGCTTCGGGCGGCCAAATTGGTATGGCTTTCTCAACTCAATCATGGGGTGCGATCATCGCCCCTTTTATTATTGGTCTCATTGCCGACCGATATTTCAATGCCGAGCGGATCCTGGGGGTATTGCATCTGATCGGCGCCGGGCTATTGTATTGTTTATATCAGGCCGCCGATTTTGAAGCGTTTTATCCTTTTGTACTGGCCTACATGATTGCCTATATGCCAACTTTAGCTTTAGTCAATTCAGTTTCCTTTGCACAAATGAAGGACCCGTCGAAGCAGTTTGGAAAAATTCGAGTCTGGGGCACGATTGGCTGGATTGTTGCCGGTTTAGCTATCAGTTATCTGTTTGCCTGGGACGGCAAGGAAGCTATCGCTCAGGGCATGCTGCGTAACACCTTTTTGTTATGTGCCTTTGCTTCACTATTGTTAGGATTATTCAGTTTCACTTTACCTAAAACGCCTCCCAAAAGTTCCGGGGAGCGAGTGGGTTTGAGACAGGTATTGGGACTGGATGCATTAGCACTGTTGAAGGATAGAAACTTTTTGGTGTTCTTCTTATCTTCCATTCTGATTTGTATTCCTCTGGCTTTTTATTATCAAAATGCCAACCCCTTTTTAACCGAATCAGGTGTGGCCAACGCAACAGGAAAAATGACCCTCGGGCAGGTATCAGAAGTAATATTTATGCTGGCACTGCCTGTATTTTTAAATCGCTTTGGCATAAAAATCACTTTATTAATTGGCATGTTTGCTTGGGTCATTCGTTATGTCTTGTTTGCTTATGGCAACGCAGATAGCGGCATTGCCTTGTTGCTCATTGGTATAGCCTTACATGGGATTTGTTATGACTTTTTCTTTGTGTCTGGGCAAATATATACCAATTCAAAAGCAGGTGAAAAAGTTAAAAATGCGGCGCAAGGTCTTATTACCTTGGCCACTTATGGTGTCGGCATGTTAATCGGATTTTGGATGGCGGGTAAAATAACCGACTCGTACACAACCGATGTGGGTCATTCCTGGTTTGATATTTGGTTATTTCCAGCAGCGTTTGCCTTCGTTGTATTCATTATATTTTTACTGACATTCAAAGACGAGAAGATCGCTGCCAGTGACTAAGTTCCATCCTTAAAGGTTAACTAACCTCATTGAGAATGTTAGTCGCCAGTTGTTGGGATCCGTTGACGAGTAGTGTGATTGATAAAACATGTTTGCCAGCACAACAACAAAGCTTTACCTACAGCCATTTGGAGGCAATATGAAAAACACAACGCAAGTTGATAAACCAGCAGTTACAGATAAAAGCAGGCGATGTTTTATTGCTGGCATGACCGCAATTTTCAGTGCTGCCACAGCGGCGCAGTTGCTAGGGGGCAATGCCATTTCAGTGGCAGTTGCTTATACCCCCAAAGCCAATAGTGCCAAAACTACAGGGAAGATATTCAGCCAAACGCAGATGAATCAATTAAAGGATATCTGTGCGGTTGTGATCCCTAAAACTAAAACACTAGGTGCTGCAGAAGTCGACACTCATGGTTTTTTAGATAATCAGTTGTTTCATTGCCACACAAAAGATCAACAACAGCAGGCCAAATCTATCCTAGTGAAAATTGACCAAGTGGCTAGCAAAAAGTTTAACAAGCCATTCACTGCTTGTGACAAGCAGCAACAATATGACTTACTGACGTCACTGGAAAAAATACAAAATGGGTTTAACAGTGAAGACAAACAAAACTGGAAGTTAATTAAAGGTCTGATTATTTTTGGCTATTACACTTCCGAGGTTGGTGCCTCACAAGAGCTAAATTATTTAGCCGTGCCTGGTGGTTTCACAGGTTCAGTCCCTTATGATAAAGACGGAAAAGGCACAGGTTCACTGGCCTATTATTGATAGTAACTGATCACAAACATAGACCCAATATTTTAGAAATTATGATAAGTGAATAAAGGAACAAGCAATGAATGACGACTTGTATATCAAAGAAACCAAGCAGGTATTTGACGCAATAGTGGTTGGCTCAGGCATATCAGGTGGATGGGCAGCCAAAGAATTTTGTGAGCGCGGTCTCAAGACATTAATGATTGAACGAGGCCCAGTAGTTGAACATAGAAAAGACTATATTGGGGAAGGTATTCCTCCATGGCAGCAACCCCAACGCACCAAAGTTAATAATTTACTGGTTGAGCAACAATACAAAATCCAGCAACAGTGTTATGCCTTTAATGATGCAACAAAGCACTTTTTTGGTAATGACCGAGACCTACCCTACACCACAGCAAAAGGTACGACATTCAGTTGGATCCGCGGAAACCAGTTAGGCGGAAAATCTCTAACTTGGCATCGCCAGTCTTATCGGCTCAGTGATCACGACTTCGCTGCCAATAGCCTCGATGGACATGGCAATGACTGGCCAATTCGTTATAAAGATTTGGCCTCTTGGTACAGCCATGTGGAAATTCATGCCGGGATCAGTGGTTCAAAAGAAGATCTCCCGCAACTGCCCGACAGTGAGTATTTACCGCCCCTTGAAATGACCTTGCCAGAAAAAGCGGTTAAAGCGTCAATCGAAAAACATTTTCCAGGCCGCACCATGATTATGGGTCGCACGGCGCATCTGACTAAACCCACCGAGCTGCATCTTTCTCAGGGGCGGATACAATGTCAGGCCAGAAACGAATGCCATAAGGGTTGTTCTTTTGGTGCATATTTTTCGACTCAAAGCTCTACTTTGCCTGCAGCAGCAAAAACCGGCAATTTACATGTGGCCGCTAATAGTGTGGTGCAAAGCCTGATTTATGATGAAAAAACCAAAAAGGTCAAGGGAGTCAGGATTATTGACAACAATGATCTGAGTGAACGTGAATACTTTGGCAAAGTAGTGTTTTTATGTGCATCTACTATTGGTAGTACTCAAATCATGCTCAACTCCAAATCAAAATCCTTTCCCAATGGTATTGCCAATAGCTCAGGTGCACTCGGCCATTATTTAATGGATCACAACTACAACGCTACTGCACAAGGAGACATCCCAGGCTTTGAAAATGAGAACTATCGGGGACGACGTCCCGGTGGAATATTGATACCCAATTTTCAATATAAACCAAGTCTGGGCAGTAAACACTATCTCCGAGGATTTGCTTTCTCTGGTGGTGCTTATCGAGAGGATTGGAAAAGTATGCAACATGCAGATGGCATAGGAATAAACCTTAAACAAAAATTAGGTCAGGCGGGTAAATGGAGATTCAATTTGAGTGCCCAAGGTGAAATGTTACCTCGCTTTGAAAATCATATAGTCTTACATCCCACCCTTAAAGATAAATGGGGAATGCCGCAATTGGAGATCAATTGTCGATGGTCAGAAAATGAAATGTTAATGATGGAAGATGCGGCTAAAGTTGGCGCTGAGATGCTGGTTAAAGCAGGTTTAGAAAACGTTACAAGTGGTGCAACACATCGTAGTCCTGGTATCGCTATACATGAAGTCGGTAGTGCTCGTATGGGGCATGATGCAAAAACCTCGGTGTTAAATAAATACAACCAATCTCATGACGTAAACAACCTTTTTGTCACCGATGGTGCAAGTTTTTGTTCATCAGCGGTTCAAAACCCGTCATTAACGTTTATGGCACTAACTGTGCGCGCTGTGGACTATGCAGCCGAGCAATTGAAACAGGGCAGAATATAAAGTCACCCTGCATTGGTTGCCTTTAGGTATGAATTAATTGCATCTAATATTGATGATTTTGGAGAAAGGCATGAACATAATTAAACGAATGAGCCTGGCCAGTATGGTAGGTGTATTAATATTGAGTTTTCTGGGTTGTGCAACTCAGTCAACAACGGCCTCAAGCTTACCAAAAGTGAGTGTGCAGCTGTGGTCGGTTAAAAATGAAGTGAAAGCCGATGTTAAAGGCACTCTGCAGGCATTGGCTAATATGGGTTTTAAAGGCGTTGAATTTGCTGGTGAATTTGGTGAATTTTCTGAGAACCCAACGGGCCTAAAATCATTGTTAGATGAATTGGGCTTACAGGTTAGTGGTGCCCATGTGCATTTTGACAAACTCAGTGACGATAACTTAGCGCAAACTGTCGCGTTTTATCAAGCGATTGGTTGCACCAGCTTAATTGTGCCCTACGATGAACGAGCCTTTAGTCCAGTTGGTGTGCAACAAGTCGTCAATGAGTTGAACACATTATCAGAGAAGTTAGCGAAAGTCGGAATGCAGATTGGTTATCACAATCACGCACCAGAATTTAATGACTTTGAACAAATCACATATTGGGATTTTATCGCTCAATCTACTCACCAAAACGTGATATTACAACTGGACGTAGGCTGGGTAACTTACGCAGGTAAAGACCCAGTAGAATATGTCCGTCGTTATCCGGGACGTACTTTAACGACTCATTATAAAGTGCGATTACCTGAAGGTACAAAAGATAAACTGCCTATTATTGGACAAGACACGATAGACTGGCCTGCATTAATTCAAGCCAATATTGAGGTGGGAGGCACCCGTTGGTTAGTGGTAGAGCAAGAAGAATACCCTAATGACCTGACACCGATGCAAGCAGTTGAAATGTCTAAAAAGGGTTTGGATGGGTATTTACTTAAACTTTAATCAAACCAAAGGCTAGATCCATTCAATATGGAGATAGCCTACAAGCCTAAATTTCAGAGGCTAAGCGGTACCAATATGACTGAATTAGTCCAGCAAATATAGGTGCAGCTCAGGTATTTCACCTGCGCTGAAAGTTTCGCTACAGCCATTTTATTGGTGCTTTGCTCTAAATTCTGAGGGAAGTTCAGCATATTGTTGATGAAATTTGTGACTAAAATAACTCGGGTCCCCAAAGCCAGTTTCACCTGCAATAACTGAGATAGGTAATGTTGTTTCTACTAACATTCGTCGTGCATTTTCGAGTCTTACCTGTGTTATATATTGTTGCGGCGTTTTATCTAAAAACTTCTTGAAACGTCTTTCCAGAGCACTAATAGACAGGTATGAAATATCTGCCAACTTTGAAAGACTGATTTTATGCATATAATTATGGCGTATATATGAAACTGGGGTTTTTAACGCACTCATGACATTGAGTGCAATAGCGGTTTTTTCCATATGACGAGACATACCATAAGTGCCAATAATTTGGCCGGCTTCATCTCTTAACGGGCGCTTTGAAGTGGTAAACCAGCAGATTTCACCTGAGTCAGGCATGTTCATCTCCAGCCTATCCGTCACTGATTCACCCTTTAATACGCGCTGATCATCCATCATAAATTGTTTGGCTAGGTGTTTAGGTGCAAAGTCTAAATCTGTCAGGCCAATGGCTTGTTCCAAAGAGGCAACGCCGACATGATCTAAAAAACATTGATTGGCATATATCACTTTGCTGTTAGTGTCTTTAATCCAAAATAAAATGTCAGGCAACAGATCATAGGCTTCTAATAAATGCTTTATAGGAAGAGTATCTAACATGATGACTGGTGATGTTTGTTGATTATTACTCACCTAAATGACCTTTGCCTCTGGTAAATCATTGAAAATATTTGTTCACTATACTTTTGCATAAATCTATATCTTTTTACCTATAAAACCTAATAATGTTAGTCGAGCTTAGCGATAAAACGAGCACCGTTAAGTGCGTACCAACAGATATAAATGTAACAAAACATAGGCACTATAAAGCTCATCTGAATACCTATACTGTCTGCCGTTATACCTTGAATAACGGGCACCAATGCGCCCCCCACAATTGCTTGGCAAATTAGTCCAGAACCTTTAGTGGTTAGAGAGCCAAGACCACGTATCGCTAGGGTGAAAATTGTTGGGAACATAATGGAGTTAAAGAAACCCACTGACAAAATAGACCACATCGCTACATCACCAGTAGTACTCATGCTGACAATAATCATGACTATGGCAATAACTGCATTCACTGCTAGGTATTTAGTGTCACTAACAACACGCATCATAGCAGCACCGATAAATCGACCTATCATGGCTGCACCCCAATAGTAGGCCACCATTTCACCAGCCTGAGCTGTACTTAAACCAGCAATAGAACTCTCTGCAAAATAGCTGACCAAAAAACTGCCAATAGAGACTTCGCCACCCACATATAAAAAAATAGCTAATACGCCAAACATCAGCGACTTGTGCTGCCAAACACTCCCTGAAGCTTTATCGCTGGCCTGAATAGCAACCAATATAGGAAGCTTAATAAAACAGAAGATGAGTGCGACAGATACCAGTAGAGCACCAATAATCAGATAAGGTCCCTGAACAGCAGTCACATCCACTATAGTCGCCCCCAAAATTAATGCAGCACCAATAATTGGGCCCACGGTTGTTCCTGCAGAATTCAATCCCTGCGCGAAGTTTAAACGGCTAGATGCAGTCTGTTGAGGACCCATTGCGACTACATAAGGATTAGCAGCAACTTGCAAAATCGTGATCCCACTGGCTAAAACAAAAAAAGAAAATAGGAACAATCCGTATTTACCCAAGCTTGCCGATGGATAGAATAAGAAACAACCTATGGCGGCGATTAACAGCCCCAACACAATACCTTTTTGATAGCCCACCTTACCTACTAATCGACCAGCAAAGGGGGATACAATAAAATATGCACTAAAAAAACAGGACTGTACCAACATGGCTTGGGTGTAACTCAGATTAAATGAATCTTTTAAAAGAGGGATCAAAATATCATTCAATACAGTGATAAAACCCCAGAAAAAAAACAGCGATGTCATGATAACAAATGCAAAACGATAGTCTTGGTGACTCCCTGTGTTTGCCAGTTTTTCTGAAAAGTGATTGTTTTGCATAATTGGCCTACTTAGATCCGACCGATGAGTTATATAAAATAATTTCGTTGCCAGAGCCATATCCTGCCAATACTGCTGCCCTAGACACGTTTAAAGTCGATTTATACAAATTTTCTGCGTAGTTGCCCTCTGTTGTAGTCACCATCACCGCGCTTACTCGGTGGCCTGTATCTTCCACATGTTTTTTGAATTGCTCAAACGAATCTTCAATCAGTCTTCGGCCTAATCCGCCACCACTATATTCAGGGTCAACGGCTATTTGTTCCAGCTCGGCGATAGTTGAATCTCTAAACCCATTTTTCACACACCACAGGATATACCCGGCAATCACCCCTTGGTGTTCGACAACATAATAAACCGCCCGCGGAAATGCACTGAATGATGACTTAATCCACAAAATGTGATCTCGTTCATTTGGAAAACAAGTTAAATATATCTGAGCAATGAGCTCGATATCGTTTTGTATTGCATGTCTAATGTTCATAGTTTTCCTTTAAAAACCAAAAGAGTCCTACTTTGAATTTATCTTGTGGACTTACGATTGATAAGTTCAAAGCCAGTGTCGATATAAGTATCCGTGACACTTTTTATTATTTGTGTCGGGGTTGCTGTGTTATTGGTTCGTATTGCTTTTTTGCTCAAAGTGTCACTCTCAATGCCGCTAGTTTGTAATCGTTCAAGGATCAATTCCATAGCTTGGCGGCCCATTTCATAACGATTCACCTTAACACTCGACAGCGATGGCTCTGCGTAGGCAGCCATTTCAATATCGTTAAATCCACAAACGCCAAATTTGTCAGGCACGCTTATGTGCATTTTTTTACATTCGTGCAGTGCACCCAGAGCTAAATCATCGTTACAACAAAATACCGCATCACATTCGCCATCAGTGGCAGCCATCAGTTCTCTAAATAACATTGCCCCCATCGCCACAGAAGATGGCTGTGGATTGGTGATTATTCGCTTGTGATCTAAACGGTCAACGGCGGATAACACTGATTTAAAACCCGCCAATCGATTACAAGTTCTAGGATCCATTCGGGCGCCGATAAAACCAATTTTGCAGTAGGACTTTTCCAACAGAGACTTTGCAACGGCTGCGCCTGCCTGGAAATGAGAAAATCCAATGTTCATATCGATAGGGTCTTTAACGTGATCCATAATTTGAACTACAGGGAAAGTGCTCGCTTTTAACATCGTTTTGGCTGTGTCTGTTTGCTCACCACCGGTAATAATCAGTCCATCCGGAGATTGCCCTAATAAGGTACGAATTGAACGTTCTTCTTCCATGGGGGAATAATGTGTGTCAGCTAGTAATATTTGATAATTAGCTGGAACGGCAATACTGTAAATGCCACGCAGTACATCGTTGAACACGACATTTGATAATGAAGGGATAAGCACACCAATAAGTTTTGATCGAGAGGACGCCAGAATGCTTGCAGAACGATTGGGGATATATCCTAATTCATTAATCGCCGCTTCAACTTTTTCGCGCACCTCACTGCGCACGCCAATATAATGGTTAACCACTCTGGAAACGGTTATTGGGCTAACGCCTGCTTTTACAGCGACGTCTTTCAATGTGAGCCTGTTGCCACTTCGAACAGTGGTAATGGTGTGAGACTTTTTACTGGGCATATATTTCCTTTATCAAAAACCCATCAGGTGTATCAATACAAAGTACGATTAAAACCCGTCGAACATTTATAAAAATATCGAGATGACCAGACAACTGGCTAATCCTGTTAATGAAATGAGGGTGGTCATGACTGTCCATGATTTTAATGTGTCCTTTTCGCTCATACCAAGGTAACGACTTACCAACCAAAAGCCCGAGTCATTCACGTGGGAAAGTATGGTTGCACCGGATGAAATCGCGATCACTAATAAACCTAAACTGGGGGCGGACATGGGATGTAATTCCAGAACGGGAGCAATTAAACCGGCACCAGTGATCATGGCCACTGTGGCTGAACCTTGGGCAATTCGAGTAATAGCTGCAATTAAAAACCCTAAAATAAACACCGAAAACTGAGCTTCAATAAACACCGAAGCCAACATTTGGCCTACACCAGAGTCAATTAATACCTGTTTAAAAGCACCTCCAGCGCCGGTAATGAGTATCACAACTCCAGCAGGCTCTAGGCCTTTGTTGGCAATGTTAAGTAGAGAATGGGTGCTTAATTTGCATTTAGTATGCGCTATAAACATAGCAAAAATAGTCGCTATGCTCAGGGCCACAAATGGATGTCCTAAGAAGCTAAGTACCGTTAACAATCCACTGCTTTCATCTAAAAAAAATGGCCCGGTGGTCGCTAGCATGATGAGTATAAGTGGCAATAAAATAATAGATGCCACCCAAGCAAAATTAGGCGACGGTTGGTCTGAGGTTTTATGGTTTATTTTATGAGCTTCTGGCACTGCAATGAAAATTTTATTGGCGATTATTTTACCAAACCATGGACCAGCAATTATCATGGCAGGTATGCCCGTTATTGCGCCAAACAAAATAACCCAGCCTAAGTCGGCATTGACTAATTCTGCCACGGCTATAGGCCCGGGAGTGGGTGGAATAAAACTGTGTGTAATAGCCAGTCCGGCTAATAATGGGATCGCATAGTATAAAAGCGAACGCCCTGAACGGTTAGCCAGTCCATATAGCAAAGGTGCAAGAATGATAAAAGCCACATCAAAAAAGACAGGGATGGCAACAATAAACCCCGTTACCCCTAAACTCCATTGCACTTTTTCTGGGCCAAAAGTGCGAATTAAGCTACTGGCAATGCGTTCTATCCCACCAGCGCTTTCTAAAATTTGTCCAAGAATAGCCCCTAAACCCACAACAATCGCAACAAAACCTAGGGTACCACCCATACCGTTTTTAATTGAATTAAGCACTTCCTCTGGCTGTAAGCCAGATGCAAGGCCTACCAATAAACTGGTGACCAATAGTGCTAAAAATGCAGGCACACGCAACGTGATAACAAGAAACAGTAATAGGGCAATACCAGCACCTGCAACAAAAAATAAACTCATGTCCATAAAAACACCTTTGTTAATATTGCATTGTCAGTAAAAACGCTAAATTGATTGCGCAATCATTTTATGTAAAAATGGTAATCATTACAATGGCTATGCCTTTAAATATATATCTAAGGATTTATAATCAACCCATTTCACTGTTTCATAATATAACTTAAATATATAAATTATTGGTTGCGCTAACTAAATTTTTTAAGTGAGAATTAATATTGCTACTTACAGCTAACGGTATTCAAAAAAGACAATATCCGCTATTAGTGGTGGTAATGGGTGTGTCTGGCACAGGGAAAACCACTCTTGCGACCGAAATCGCTAACACCTTAGATATGACGTTTTTTGATGCTGACTCGTTACACAGCCAAGCTGCCATTCAACAAATGTCACAAGGTATTGCATTGACAGACGAACAACGCATTCCATGGATTGAACGAATTTGTAGCCAGCTCAATCAATTTGAGACTCAGGGGAAAAGCTGCGTATTAGCTTACTCAGGGTTAAAACGACAACATAGGCAGCTTATATTTAGCTCATATCATCATACTTATGGGATCTTACTAAACGCCGACCAAGCCATCATTGAGAAACGCTTACAGGCCAGAAAAAATCATTTTATGTCGCCGCGATTGCTAAGCAGCCAAATAGACGCCATGGAACCTTTTGTTAATGAGATAACATTGCTAAATTTAAGCTTAAACAAAACATTAGAAAGCCTTTTATTGCAGTCCGTTAGCTTTATCAATCTCCATTGTTGTGAGTAGTCGAAAGGTTATGTAGATCAATAGATCAATTCTAGACTGAGTCATGGCTGCGTATTAAAAACTGACAGCCAGTGGCGAGAGGTTAAACCTTTATTGAATTTAGGGATTAAACTTTAATAAACAGCTATTAAGCTTTCTTTAAGCCACTTAAAAATTGCCGGTTAGTGGGTAATGCGCTGAGCAACTTCTCAGTGGTATGTAATGTTTCATTGCGTAATCGTTTTACCATTGCGGCTTCTTGACGTCCCAAATCACATTGTTCTAAGGCTGTGCGGAAGCCCATACCATAAAGCACGTATTGCTTACTCGCTGATGAAAATAATTCAAAACGTTGGTTCGATTCATACAGACCCGGTTCTTGGGTACGCCATAAGGTCATCGCGTCTTGCAAACTTTCAGGGATAGAGTCGAGTTGGTGATGTGCACGCCAATATTCACTGTCTGTGCGGTTTGTGAGTACGTAATGCAACTTCAAAAAATCGATAATTTCCTCCCAACGCTGAAGGGTAAGCAGATTAAATCTTTTTGCCAGCACCGTCATAGCACCTCGCTCACGAGGAAGCTGTTGACTGATCCATTCTGCTGATTTTTCAATCAATACCAAAGCTGTCGCTTCTAAAGGCTCTACAAATCCCGCCGAGACACCAATGGCAACACAGTTTTTATGCCAGAACGTTTCTCTGTGGCCAGGGGTAAATTTGATTTTCCGAGGGCTTAATTTCTGTGAGGCGAGAAAGGGATCATTATGCACGTATTCAAGTAACGCCTGTTCTGCTTGCTCTACATCGGTAAAGTCACTAGAAAACACATGCCCAATACCCCGTCTATTTTGCAGCGAAATATCCCAAACCCACCCACTTTTTTGCGCGGTTGCCACTGTACACGACGCTATCGGCACCTCACCTGAAGCATGATCTACCTGCAAAGCGAGTGCCGTATCGTTAAACAAAATATGCTGTTTTGATTTAAAGGGGATCTCATAATGTTTACCAATCAATATGGACGCAAAACCACTGCAATCTATGAATAAATCACCGTCAACATGTTCCCCTCCAACCAATACAATCGATGCAATATCACCATTCTCTGCCGGAAGTACATGCTCTACATGCCCTTGAATGTATTGTACGCCAAGCTTTTCAACACAATGCTGGTGCAGCATTTTTACAAATTTCCCCGCATTCAGGTGGTAGCCATAGTTCAAAGCAAAAGCATATTCAGGCATTTTTGGGGTTTTAGGTGCTAAATTTTGTTTGCAGATAGTGCCCTGCGCACCAACCCAGCTTTCAAAATCAATGTCTTTAGGCGTCGCTGACCAATGTTCAGCTATACTCACAGCGCCATAACCAACTGGCGCGGTGAACGGGTGGAAGTAATGTTCATTTTCCCCGTCCGACCAACCAACAAATTTAGACGCCTGCTTAAAACTAGCATCGCAACAAGACAGAAATGTGCGTTCAGATAGTCCTATTTGGCGCAAGGTATCGCGCATCGTAGGCCAGGTTCCTTCACCTACCCCCAAATTTTTAACGTCAGGTGACTCGACTAGAATCACTTCAGTTTCTTGGTTTAAGGTATTTTCTGTGCTTTTTCCTGAACAATGTTTTGCAGCAATAATACCGGCTGTTAACCAACCCGCCGTGCCGCCACCAACAATGATTACCTTCGTTTTCATGTTTTACCTATCCTGAGCAGGGCAGTAGCTTTGAATAAAATCTCCATGCGCCGGCATTTGCAAAACAGCGTTATCGATCATATTTCTTAGGGTCATCATTTGTTGCTTTAATCCATCAGCTGGCAAAACACCACCTGCCCCATGATGCTGCTTGGGCATCAGCCCCTGCCCCATCATGACTTGTACCCATGAATCAACCCGAAACAAACCTACATCGTCAGGCCATGCATAACCATTTTCACGGAACATTGCCATGCGATGAACAAGAGAGTCAGGCACTTCTATACTGCGATAATGATCCCAAAATGCACTGTCATTACGTTGAGTCTGGTGATAATGCAAAATCACAAAATCCCGAACCGTCTCAAGTTCTAGCTGAGCCTCACGGTTAAATTGTTCTGCCAGCATGGTTGTATTGCCACCAAAAGGAAACAACTTCATGAGGCGAAGTATGGCAGTGGTGACCAAATGAATACTGGTTGATTCTAAAGGTTCTAAAAACCCGCTAGACAGTCCAATGGCAATACAGTTTTTATGCCACGCTTTTTTGCGCCTACCTGTTTTAAAACGAAGTTGCCGTGGCTCTGTGATTGTTTGACCGGTAAGATTGGCTAATAAAGTGTCCTGGGCTTCATCATCAGATAGGAACTGACTGGCATACACAATGCCATTACCCACTCGATTTTGCAGAGGAATACGCCATTGCCACCCCGCTGAATGGGCAATGGCTCGGGTGTAAGGTCGAGGCGCTTCTACTGCCTGTGTTTGCACCGCAATGGCACTATCGGCAGCCAGCCAATGACTCCAGTCCTCATACCCCACATCCAAATTATCGCCCATTAGCAATGCTCGAAAACCAGTGCAGTCGATAAACACATCGCCTAATACTGGTTCGCCATCCTCCAATAGGAGTGATGAAATATTTCCTACTTGGTCATTTTTTATTTGCTTGATACGACCTTCAATACGTTTGACACCGGCTTTTTCACTTTTTTCCCGTAAATAGGCAGCGTAAGCTGTAGCATTCATATGATAAGCAAAGTTAACCGGTTTCTTGCCAGCCATAGTGGAAAATTTATTGGCTTTGGCGGCTTTTAATTCGAGACAATAATCATCCAAGCTACCGCCAAAACCCTGAGCTTTAGCTTCCATCCAGAATTCATGAAATTCAGCCATCCAGGAACGTTGACCAATCTCACCGAAAGAGTGGAAAAAACTGTCACCCTGCTGGCCCCAGTTATCAAACTGTATCCCCAATTTAAAGGTGGCCTGGGTGGCAGCCATAAACTCCTTTTCATCAATACCGATTAAGCCATGAAATGTGCGCATGGTAGGAATGGTGGCTTCTCCCACTCCCACTGTGCCAATTTGGTCGGACTCAACTAAGGTGATGTCCAGTAGCTTACCGAGACGAGTGACCAGGCTAAATGCCGTTAACCAGCCCGCGGTTCCGCCCCCTGCTACTACGACTTTAGTCTTTGCATTCATGTTTATATTTTGTCTCTTATCTTCAGCGGTTTAGATTGTTACGCAACATTGCGCGCAAACGCCTACTTAAATTATCGTCCATGGTTGCCAATGCCCCATGGCTCTCAGGCGGCAGATGGGCTCGGACCTGATCAGGATCAGCAAAAATGTAGTAATCAAACAACGCTTTCCATGCTGCCGTTTCACTTGACGGGCGGTCTCTTACACTGAGCATGGTATGCATTAACGCATCCATTGGATTACCCAAGTAGGGTGGAACCGTCATCCACCAAAAATTAATCATCGCATTGAAGCGATCAAAAGCCTCGACTTCATGCCACCACATACTCGGGTAATATAAGCTGTCCCCTGGTTCAAGATCGACAACATAGGCATTTTCTAGGGCCTGTTTTAAACGTGGAAAGCGTGTGAAGTCTGGTTTGCTAAGATCTGTCAGGGTGACCACTTGCCCACCAGGTGTTGGGGTTAATGGCCCAGGATATAAATTGTGCACTTGCTCTGGGGCAAACAAGGTAAAACGTCGTTTGCCTACCACGCAACAGGCGATATTTTTGGGCTGATCAAAATGGGCCGCGGCAACAGATTCTGTGCCTAACCAGATTTTGGCAACTGGCTGATTCTGCATGAATTCGGGATGCTCAAAAGTCAGGTTATGACTCTCACTTAACGCAGGAAAGCCTTCGTTTAATTTAAGTGAATTGATATAGAAGTAATCATGCTGTTGCTGCGTCAATTGACTGCGAATGGTATTAAATACCTCAACAATGGTGGTTCGCTCACTGGAATAGTTAAAGCCTGTACAAGATTTGTCATAACCAAAGCGTGCTTTTATTTCTGGTGGGCCTTTGTACACTAGCATCGGACGTTGACTGTCATGCTCTTCTAGTTGTTCCATCACTTTGTTAGGGGATTGTTGCCCCGCTTTGACCAAAGGCCAATCCTTAACCAGCCCTTTTAAAATGACAGGTTGCTCCTGTGCAAATAGCTCATCAAAGGGAATGCAATCTGGCGTTATACCTTCCAGTACTTTTACTTTATTTTGTTTTTTTATCACGCAGGCCCTGCCTTATTTCGAAGAGCATTAAAACATTGCCGACTTTGCATTTTTGAGTGCGATTAGCTGCTGGAAATTACCCATTGAAGAGAGCACAAAATACAACAAACTCAGCACCCCATATTGATTGAGTTTGCCTAGACTTTCGCCAGCCAATGTGGTCAATTTCTGTTGGTTAATTGTATAATAATCGCTAAAATTTATTTCTTCTACATTACTGAGTTTGATTTGAATCGACACCGGCTCCAATAAGTCCATTGACTCAACCAGAGTAAACAGCGTTTTATCAAACTGTATTCCACTATCAATGGTTTGCAATGCTTTTTTGACATATTCAAGGTAAGGCGCTTCCCCACCAAATTGCAGAAAAATATCTTCGCCTTGTTCAGTATTGACTCTCGGATCGTCGGTGTCGATGCAGATAACAGGATCTCTTGGTGACTCACCTTCTTCTAGTACTTTTTTATAACCTAAACTAAAAGGGCCTCTGGCCAGCAGTGCAGGTACAAAGCGAGTGTTCCAGCCACTTTGGCTAATAAATAGATTTTCGTCTTTTTCAAGACCGAGGATTGCATGTAATTGTAACTGTTCAGTGCCTGGGTGTTTGTAAAATACCAAAGGGAATTCTTTGTGCAGTTCGCTTATTTCCGTAGCGTGCACCAATGAACGGTTAACTTGGTTGTTATCATTTGATTCAGGTCGAGTATCAACCTTTAAACTTTTATGATCGACATTGTTTAAGACCGTTGCCTTACTCATAGCATGTTTCACTTTACTGGTTGTTTTTATCGAATTACGCTTTGCTTATACTAGCATTGCCAGAAATACCTGCGCAACGAATAAGAGTGAAACATAAGGTAGGTGTTTCACTCTTTGATAGTGTCATTTTTTACTTTTAATTACGCACCCCAGTCGGAGAATCCGACCAGGGGATAGTCTTAAGTGTTAGAAGCTGTAACTTGCACTTAATACCATGCGTCTGTCCGCTTCTTGAACAAAGAAAATATTATTCTTACTACGACCAAATTTACGCTGGCCTTCTTCCAATAAGTTAATAATATCTAAACTCACGGATAAATCCTCGTTCACTTGATAGCCAACGTTAATATCAACTTGCTCAGTTTCAGACACATATACTGGGTTACGTGGGCCTTTGCCACGGTTAGTGGTGCTTAAAAATTCATCTCGCCAGTTATAGGCAATACGCGTTGAAAGCCCATCTTTTTCGTAGATTAAAACCAAGTTAGCCGTGTCACTTAAACCTTCCAAAGCAAATTGGTCAACACTGATAGCACCGCCATTATCAAAGCCAATGTCACCATTAACGGTGGTGTAATTTACTTGATAACCAAAACCGGTTTCACCAAAGAAATGTTGCCATGCAAACTCAAAACCGTCTATCACAGCACTTTTATCATTAACAGGACCGGTTACCTGAAATTGTAATAATGGATCACCTGCTTGTGCAAAAACATCATAAGCTGCAAACACTTCACCTTCAAAGTTTGGATTAACTACAGGATCTTGAAAGTCTGCTGCGCCATTAGGAAAGTCAGCTGGGTTTTGCAAAACAGCTGACATAGTAAACATGTTAACTTCGTTAATATCATAACCTCCAGCAGTCAATGCTGCTATTGCATCACCAGAGGTCGTTCCAGCGGCACCTGAAGTGGCATCTAACAGCCCAAACAATGATTTTTCAGTTTGCGCTATACCCACGAAGTTTTTAACGTCTTTTCTATAATAACCGATTGAGATCATGCTTGAGTCGGTGTAGTAATACTCTAAAGATAAATCGATATTAGTAGATTCAAGTGGATCTAATTGTGCATTACCTGATGAACCTGTTGCTACACCACCCAATGATGTTATGCGTGGTGGTGGTGAGAATGAAGTCGATTGGAACAGTTGCTCATAAGAAGGGCGCGCTAATGTTTTACTAAAAGAAGCACGAGCCTTTATTTCATCATTCACATCAAGGGCTAAATCGAGACTAGGTAAAAAGTTAGAGTAGTCATTTTTGTCCGAGATAGTGTCTACTGACGCACCTAAAACGGGTAAAAAGTCGTTATCAGCTTCCCAAATTATTTCTGTAGGTATAAATTGAATCGATGATGAAGTCACATCAGTTTGCTCATAACGTAAACCAGCAACGATGTTTAAAGGCATATCACCAATTTCATAGTCCATAACCGCTTGAATATAAACGGAAATAATCTCTTCTTCAACCGTATTATCGTCATCAGTATTGATTGACCGGTCAGCTAAAGATACGCCATAAGTAGGGCCAACAGCGTTTAAAAGAGCAAGTGGATCACCACCAAATGAAACACTACCTAAGGGGATTGTTGTTCCACCTGGTGAATTTGCATCAGCACCCTCAACACCCGATATATCATGATCTTCAAATGCACAAGCAGTGCAACTTACATCGAATAAACCCTCTGGAATATCACCAGGTGCGGTTACACCCCAATCGCCTAACGCGTCAGTTGAAGCTTGACGTGTTTGTCTCATTTCAGTTGAAAGATACCCCACACCAAAATCAACAGTCACCTCGTCGCCTATCCACTGACCTTCAAAGCGCAATTGGTCAACCGTCGTTTTTTGCTCAGACTTGTCTGTTTGAGTGACCTGTGAACCAATATCAGCTTTATCAAAAATTCCGTTACCGTTACCACCTTTTATACTATCTTCAATTAAGATGCTTGCTGCAGGAATGGGTTGAGTAAAATCAACAGTTTGCCAACCAGCCGTTGCACCCGCCATATTGAAGCGAATCACGTTAAGCCCATCAGGTCCAGCACCACCACTCGTTGCTTCTGATGATGCAACATCAACGCTTAAGCTAAGATCATCATTAACGTGATAATCAGCATTAAAACCAAAAGATTTTAATTCATCTTCTGTTGCTAATGCTAAGTTTTGAAAAAAGAAATCTTTACCGATAACTGCGTTATTTGCGCCACCCGTTTCAGAAAATTTAACGGGCGTGGACACGACTGGGTTACCATCAAATTCAACAGAACTGAATTGACGTGCAAACCAGATACCATCAATAAGTGATGTTGACTCTTTCTCATTTTTTGCATAAGTCACATCAGCAGTTAAAGTTAAGTCTTCCATCGGTGCAAATTGTACCGTTAACATAGCATTAGTACGTTCACGATTATCTTGGTTAGTACCTAAGCCAATGTTGCTAGGTATGGATATAATTTGACCAATGTTAGGTTCATTTATCACTGTTGCACCAGGGATGGTAAGAGAATCTAAATCCGCTGCACCATTATATGTTCTCAATTCATACACTTCAGTACTCATGTGACGACTACCAGAGTCACGTTCTTGGAATGAACCAAACAGTGATACACCAAAAGTTGAATCGTCATTCACCCAATTCGCCACACCACTTAGCTCAGGCGTCACGCCATCACCACTTTCATCTTTAACCGCTTTAACACCAACCGAAGCCATTGTTTTACCAGCAGCTAAAGGCTTAAGAGTGTTAATGTTAATAGTTGCACCAAGACCACCAGAGCTTATACCCGCCTTGCCTGTTTTATAGACTTCTATCCCACTGACACCTTCTGAGGCAAGATTTGAAAAATCAAATGAGCGACTGGTGCCTGCTGCACCTTTATCTTGTGGGTTACCAGTGATACTGCCTACGTTAGCAGCTGGCATTTGACGACCATTTAGAGTGACTAAGTTAAAGTTACCGCCAAAACCACGCACTGTGACTTCTGACCCTTCACCATTAACACGGTTAATCGACACACCAGTAATACGCTGCAAAGATTCAGCAAGGTTAGTATCTGGGAATTTACCCATGTCTACCGCAGAAATAGCGTCAACAACACCAGCTGATTGTCGTTTGATATCCATTGACTGAGATAGACTGCCTCTTACACCCTTGACCTGAATTACTTCGGTATTGTCTATTTCTTGTGCCATAGAAGGTAACGCAACCGCTGTACCAAGCATTAAAGTAATGCTTTTAGCGAGTAATGATTTATGGAATGTTTTTTGTGTTTTGTTCATCATATTTATGTGCCTATGTGTGCTTTATTAATAAGGCAAAAGCAATAACGTTTACATATTGTTAAATTGCCGCCAATTTTATTACATTTTTTTTACATCGAGCTACAACACAAACGATTGGCAACCTTTTTTCCTCTAGTCTATCTAATCATTTTGAAATAAATAATTATTTTTTAATGCTGGGTTGTGGATAAAATACAACCAATATTGGGCTAATTTAGTTTCTTAAAAAGTTTTACCTGTTTCATCAAAAGCCTGTTAATAATTAAGCGCTTTCTGATGACAATTATTGGATCTAGAGATCCATTTAGCTGGGGGTTAAGTGAGATGTTAAATGGGTGAATGGCGACCAACGCCTGGTGAAAATATATAAAAGTCTATTAAATTCATATATTTAGCTGAAATTAAAAACTGCCGCGTAAACCTAGAGAATAGCGGGCGCCTGGCTGTTGAGCTAAAAGCAGTTGATTACGGTAACGTCCATGTTTAAGCACATTTTCTTCCGTAATATTGACCCCTTCAATAAACACTGAAACATTGTCATTAACAGCATAACTAGCGCTGACATCAAGTTGTTGGTAGCTGCGCACGTAAGTTGGCTCAGGCCCTTGTATTTGCACCAAAGATTGCAAAAATCCATCACGATGATTCCATGCTAGCCTGATTTGGCCAGGACCTTTCTCATAGTAAACAATCACATTTTGTGAATTACTCAGACCAGTGAGGGCAAACTTTTGTGAAATATCAGTGGGATCCAATTTTGCGTTACTGTCTACCAATGTCATATTTGCCACCACCCCAAGACCACTGTCAAAATCATGCTGAATCGCAAACTCAAATCCACTTACGGTTGCCGTTTGACCATTTATAGGTATGGTTAAATCAAATTCGGCTAGTGTGTCTTCACTATCCGGGGCACTAGAGTCCGCCCCAGTGCTTGGGTCAGTGACATCATTTATAGTAGTTTGGGTTAGTGTGCTAACGATGAAATTGCTCACTTTCTTTTTAAAATAACTAGCAGATAGGTAACTCAATGATTGGTAATACCATTCAAGTGTCAAATCGAAGTTGGTAGATTCAAATGGCTTAAGATCCGGATTCCCCGAACTGGCCCGTAAATCCCCCCCCTGACGGGTTGTATTTAACACCAAACTCGGTGACAACTGCCCCATAGTGGGTCGTGTTAACGATTGTGATAGACCGAACCTAGCAATGATATTATCTTGCCAATCTGCTTTTATTGACACACTGGGCAACCAATTATCATAGGATGCAGATTTCGAGATAGCACGACTCGGAGAGTTAAGTTGACCCAGTTCGGTTTGGTCAAGGATCGTCAGAGCTAACAAGTCTGACTCAAGGCCCGTTACCACGATATCGGTGTTTTCATAACGCACCCCATATTGTGAGGATAATTCAATATCACGCCATGTTGATCTATGTTGTCCTTGAAGGTAAGCAGACGTGACGCTCTCAGTAACCGTGAAAGAGTTATTTCGTATCACTGCATCGAAATTAATATCACTGGCAGACTCCAGAAAGTTAAAGAGGGTTTCACCATCGTGTCTTAACCAGTGGGTTGGCAAATTTTCACTGCCGCTGACACTACTTAGAAAATCACTACCCGCATTAAATACTGTTTGAAAACCATCAGGAAGGTCTGGCTCTGGGAAATAACCACAAAACGAACAATGAACTGCATTTTTCTCATTATCCCACCGTTCGTTGCGTTTTGATTGCTTTGAATACATCAGGCCAAACTTAATATCTATATTAGAATCCAACCCATCGAAAAGTGTAATATCAGTTTTTAGTTGCTCGAATTTATCTTCAATATTCCACCCGCGACGCATCATCACATGTGCTCTACCATTGACTGGATCCAAATAATCAGACACACCATTGACATCCCCTAACGCATCTACAATGGTTGGATTTGATGATTCGAAGCCCGTTATATGAGGCAGAACATTACCTTCTGATATGGAAAAAGAAGACCGATTGAGGTAACCGATTAAAGTCAAAGCATTGCCTGCACCTATCTTATCTTTGGTACTGGCCTTAGAGCTAGAAATATCAAACTCCAGCAACACTTTTGGGGAGGCTTGCCAACTACTATTAAATCCTAATGCACTCACACTAGAAGGCCTGTCGAATGTGCGGGCATGAAAGTCTGTAGCGTGGCCTACATTCTGAGAAAATGCTGTCGCTGTGCCGTTTTCATCGGTCACAACATTTTCTAAATTACTCGATGTAAACCAATGCCCCAAGGATGTTGAATCAGTTTTTACATTAAAGTCTGATTGTAAATAATCAAGACTAATATCCAGATCTTGTGTTGCCTTATACTGTAAAACTAAGGTACCACCAGTGCGAGTTCGTTGGTCAAATCGCACACGTTGATCATAGTTTCTGGGCACAAAAATGTTGTCTGCTGTGGACGTTATCTGCTCGCTCGGAATATCAGTATTTAACAACCAGCCGTCTGTTTGCACTTCGTTAATACGTGCTTTGCGCGTTTGGTGTGATAAAGAAACTAACCATCCAAACTTATCATTGCTGTGGCTAAAGAAGACTGTCCCTTGAGGCGTTGCTTTTTGACTGTTATTGTCGAACGTGGCTTTAAGACTGCCGGCGATCTTAAAATCCTTCGATGCCATTGGTCTTGCTGTTTTTATATTAATGACTGAACCAATACCACCCGATGGTTGAGCTGCAGAAAAAGTTTTATCTACCGTTACCGAGGTCACCAGTTCTGACGCGATAGTGTCAAAACTAAATTCACGTCCTTGATTATCTGTCGCCAACCTACGTCCATTACTCAAAACCGTATTAAATTGTGGGCCCAGGCCTCGCACTGTGACAAATTGCCCCTCACCTTCAGATCGGTCAATCGAGACCCCAGTTATCCTTTGTAACGATTCAGCTAAATTAAGATCTGGAAACTTACCAATTTCTTCAGATTGTATGGATTCAGATACTCCTATTGATTCTTGCTTAATGTCCAATGCCCAATCCATGCTGCCACGGATCCCTCGCACTTCGATAAGTTCAACATATAACGGCTCTTCAGGAAAGGTCATAACATTGTCGCCATTACCTATAAGCAAATCGACTATTTCCTGCAACAATGATTGGTCATCAACTAATGTATCGCGAATAGAGATGCGTTTGATGGTCACCACGCCATCCCTTTCGAAAGAAGCAGCCAACCCAGTATCGTCAAGAAGCTTGCTCATTCCTTGTACGATCGTGAAGCTGCCTTTTAAAGCATTAGCTTGCCGATATTTCACTTTTTCATAAGGAAAGACGATAGTGAGGTCAGCTTTTTTAGCAAATTCTATTAACGAAACATCGGCATAGCTGGCGTCAATATTGAAATCCTGAAAGGCTTGTTTAGGTTGAGCCCAGAGCATCTGACTGAAAAACAATATAACAACACAGTAACCCATAATTTCTAGTTTAGTATTGAGTATCACAGTTTTTGGTAGGCTCTTACATCTCATATATTAAACAATACGTTATGCGGGTATTTCAAAACTTACAATTCCATAAAATGTAAAGATGTATTAACATAATTTTTACTTTTAATTTCTTTTTTTGGATCAAATTTTCTATCCGTGACTAAGAAAGAGTATCATTAAACTGGTGGAATAATTGTTGGTAATCGTCTTATGAACAGAAGAAGTGCAATGTTGGCAAGAAATAGCGTATAAAATGCAAAAAAAATCAGCAACGCATACATCTTGGCACCCAATTTTCATGGCTGCAAGAGATAGTATGGCAAGTATGGTGTCACGCATAGTTCCGCCTAAAGAAATTGAAGATATAGTTCAAGAAACTTACGTGCGAATTTGTCAGATGGATAAGCGGGATCCTATTGAACAGCCTAAGTCGTTTCTAATGAAAACGGCAAGGAATTTAGCTTTCGACCATCTGAAAAAAGCAGAGACCAGACTGGCCGATAGAGTAGAAACTGATTGTGATTTTGATGTCGAAGCTTTTGTGCACGATGAAGTGTTTGAAAGTATCGCGAGTAACGAAGAGTTTGCCCATTTTTGTGAGGCTGTTCGTCAATTACCTGTGCAATGCAGACGGGTATTTGTATTAAAAAAAGTATATGGATATTCTCAAAAAGAAATAGCGAAAGAAATGACGTTAAGTGAGAGTACTGTGGAAAAACATATCGCCGTAGGATTTAAAAGATGCGCCAGTTACATGCTGGGGTTCAGCCAAACACATGTTAGATCAAGTCAGTCCAAATCAGCAGTAAATATTAAAGGGGGTCAAAAATGAGTAATGTAATTGAAATGAACAAAGACCCTATGGATGAGGCAAGCTTATGGATTACTCGACTAGACAGGGGGTTATCTGAACAAGAGCAGATTGAGCTAAAAGTATGGTTAAATATATCTCATACTCATCTTGACACCTTCATGCAGTTGGTAAAATTATGGGACAAGATGGAATCTCTCTCACAGTTAAGTGAGTTGTTTCCGCGTAAACCTCAACCTGTACCCAAAAACAAAACACCTATTTTTGCATGGGCCGCAAGTGTCATTTTTGTATCGTTCATTTCGTTAGGCTTATGGCTAAATGCAGACATTTTCTTTGGGCAAGGTACAACACAGGTTGTGCAGTTTAATAGTGACTATGAAACTAAGATTGGTGAACAATCGACTTTCTTTTTTCAGGATAAAACCAAAATAAAATTAAACACTAACAGCCTAGTTAGAGTGACTTACACCGACAAGCAGCGTGTGTTCGAGTTGTTACGGGGGGAAATGCATGTGTTGGTGGCCCATAATGAGCGAAAACCCTTAAGTGTCTATGCGGGCTCAAATATAATTCAAGCGGTAGGTACGGCTTTTAATGTCGAACTTGGTAGTGAAGAGGTTGAATTGATTGTGACTGATGGCAAGGTCTTAGTGTCAGATATAAACAACGGGGCTGTTGCGCCTCTCAAGCTTAAAAATGTGTATTTATCTCCCAAATCATTTGCAGTCAGCAAAGGACAAAAAGCTCAGCTAAAAGCCAGTAATACCAGCATCATTGGTAGTGATGAAGGGAAGCTTGCCTCTGATTTAGCTTGGCAACAAGGCAATCTAATCTTCCGTGGTGAAACTCTGTTTGATGCGATGCAAGAAGTGTCACGTTACACCAACTATCAGTTTGATTTTGGCGATGAAGAGACTAAAAGCCTACAGATTGCTGGACTCTTCAAAACGTCGGATATCAGTGGCTTATTAGCCGCTTTGGAAAGTAACTTTAATGTGGTCTTCAAAAAAACAAGTCCTGATAAAATAAGACTGAGTAAAAAACCTGAGTAAGTAATTCGACCCCTAATTCTATATACCGAGCCGCAGCCGAGTGCTGAGCGGAGGCTCCTTCTTAACCCTATAAAAGTGAAATTAAAAGATGAACAACCCTCCTCAAAAAGAAAATCTACTTTTTATTATTCTCATAAGTACTGTAGCAACCATTGGCGGATTTTTGTTCGGCTTTGACAGTGGCGTAATAAACGGCACAGTAGATGGACTGACACAAGCGTTTAAGTCTGAGTCTATTGCCCAGGGATTTAATGTCGCCAGTATGCTGTTAGGTTGTGCTGTAGGTGCATTCGCCGCAGGCACTTTGGCAGATTGGCTTGGCCGCAAAGGTTTACTTATCATTGCGGCGGTATTTTTTGTGTTTAGCGCTTGGGGCTCTGGTATCGCACTAAGCTCTGGAGAATTTATTTTCTATCGCATTATCGGCGGGCTTGCTGTGGGTGCTGCGTCTGTAATGGCCCCTGCATACATAGCTGAAATCGCGCCTCCCAGAATGCGCGGTCGGCTCGCCACTATTCAGCAAATAGCTATAATATTTGGTTTGTTCTGCGCATTTATCAGCAACTATTTGCTCGCCAACGCTGCCGGTGGCTCTACAGAAATATTTTGGTTGGGTTATCAAACTTGGCGATGGATGTTTTGGATTGAACTTGTACCAGCAGTCATCTTCTTTTTGTTTTTGCTTGCTATCCCAGAAAGTCCGCGCTTTTTAGTGATAAAAGGCAAACGCCAAAAAGCATTAGACACGCTTACAAGACTTTATGGGGCTAACCAAGCAAAGAATACATTGAGTGAAATTGAACAATCTATTGCATCAGAAAACCATCAACCAAAATTATCTGACTTGGTATCAGGTGGAAAAGTCAGAACCATAGTTTGGGTAGGAATTGGCTTAGCCATGTTTCAACAATTAGTGGGCATCAATGTGGTGTTTTATTATGGTGCGGTATTATGGCAAGCCGTAGGATTTTCTGAATCAGACTCACTGATGATTAATGTGATTGTCGGCGCTGTGAGTATTATTGCCTGCGTCATAACCATCAGCTTGATCGATAAACTAGGAAGACGTCCATTTTTGATCATCGGTTCAATAGGTATGAGTATTTCACTGCTCACGCTTGTTTGGGTCTTCGCCAATGCCGATGTTGCAGAAAATGGTAATTTAGTTTTGGGTGATAATGGAACATTAGCCTTAATTGCCGCCAATGCCTACGTGTTTTTCTTTAACCTGTCATGGGGGCCAGTTATGTGGGTATTGCTAGGTGAAATGTTCCCTAATCAAATCCGTGGTTCGGGGTTAGCTGTTGCAGGGTTTGCCCAGTGGATAGCCAATTTTGCGATAACCATGACCTTCCCAATTATGTTAACCACCATCGGCTTGGCGAGTGCTTATGGCTTTTATGCACTATGCGCATTGTTATCAGTGATCTTCGTTATAAAAATGGTCAAGGAGACAAAAGGTAAAACCTTAGAGAGCATGCAAGGTTAAGCAGCACTTCAAGACAGAGTATTTTCTATGACGTGGTCAAATAATATAGACCACGTTTTATAGTTACTCTTGGCTGAAGGATCTGGAAAGCACTTTCCTGAAAATTGATCTTCGTATTTTCACAATGCAGATAACTGACGGTCAGGATATACATGGACCTAGACTTCCCTATGAACCAGGGCCGGGGTTTTGTTATTCCTATTAGAGTATATTTTTGGCTCTTCTTCGCTCCTGTGAGTGAAAAAGATGCCAATACACGCATAAATAATCTCTCCCTGATTCCGCATCAGCTATAGTTACCTCAGCATCATCAAGATGCTGGCAGAATAGCCTTGGCGTAATAGGTTTTTTTCTTGATTGTTACTTAAAGTATTAGCCGCACTTAATAATATCGAAAATCTGGAAGCAATCTTGTGATTTATATTTGACAAAAAATTTCAGAAACTTTCCAGACGGATCTTCATTTTGGACAACTTACCTCCACACATTAATACTGACACTCCCTTCTACTGACCCGTTCTTTTTCATCAAGACTTGTAGGTATTAGAACTTGCTATTGTGAATAAATATCGACCAAAAGCCATTTCTCACATATGTTTTTGTAATCATCAGTAAACCTTAAGATTCGATATCTAGAATGCTACCTGAGGATTCATTGTGTGTGACATCTAACATTTAGAAATGCAAATGGAGGCTTTAAAATGAAATCATTAGTAATCAATCTATATGAATCAACACAAAGAATGGCTTTTCAAGGCTAGAACGATTGAAGCGGTATTTTGCTATCCATTAACCTTCACTCGGAGATTCATTCATGGGTTTACCCCATGTATAACCTCTTTGTTGTTATAGAAAAAAACATGAAATTCTTCAAATTTTGATTTTAAAATGAAACACAAAACATTTCATCCAATAACAAAGACCATACAGAACAACCCAAATAATAAATAACGGATATATTTAGAATATTCTGTATTAAGCCTCATTCCACTTTTTAAAGAATAAATGTCTTGTCAAAAATTAGTTTAGAGTCACAAACTCCTCACCAGAGGTAGGATGGATCGCCACACAAGCATCAAAATCAGCTTTAGTTGCACCCATTTTCATGGCCACACCAAAACCTTGGAGTATTTCATCCATGCCTGCGCCTATGCCGTGCAAACCGACTACTTTTTGATCTTCACCTGCACAAATCAATTTCATACGGGTCATTTGTCGATGTTTGGTAACCGCTGTGTACATTGCAGCAAAACCTGAGTTGTACACAGTGATGTTATCTTCACCGTATTGCTCATTAGCTTGTGCTTCAGTTAAACCAATGGTGCCGATAGGTGGGTGACTAAAAACGACTGTTGGAATTAAGGAGTAATCCATATGGGCATTAGTCTGATCATTAAATAAACGTTCAGATAACAAACGTCCAGATTTAACTGCTACGGGGGTAAGTTCAACGTAACCGATGTTATCGCCCACTGCATAAATACCATCGACGTTAGTATTTTGGAATTTGTCGACTTTAACGTATCCACCTTCGTTCAGCTCAACGCCAGTATTTTCCAAGCCAATTTTATCGTTTGATGGCTCACGGCCAATAGCCCACACCACACAATCGGTCTCGATTGATTCACCGTTTGCAAATTCAATGGTTAAAGAGCCATCTGCATTTTTTATCACTTGAGTGGGGGTGGCGTGGGTATGCAACGTAGGACCATCTTGCGCCATAAGCTCTACCAAGGTCTCAGACAGCATAGTATCAAAACTACGAAGTGGAGCATGCTTACGTACCACTAAATCAGTTTTTGTACCTAATGCATGCATTACACCAGCCAGCTCTACAGCGATATACCCTGCGCCAACCACAACTGCACGTTTCGGCTGCTCTGTTAGGTCAAAAAAACCATCAGAATCAATACCTAGTTCGGAGCCAGTAATATCAGGAAAAATAGGACGACCACCTGTGGCGATGAGAATATGCTCAGCGGAATACTGCTTGCCATTCACTTCGATGGTGTTTTTATCCACAAATTTCGCGAAACCGTTGATGAGTGTCACACCATTTTTTTCAAAACCACTGCCGTAACTAGCGTGAATACGCTTAATATAAGCTTCTCGGCTATTGACTAACGTTTGCCAATTGAAGTGATTTATTGTGACATCAAAACCGTAATCAGGTGCATAAAGATTAATTGCCTCGGCAACATGTGCGCCAAACCACATCACTTTTTTCGGAACACAGCCCACATTCACACAAGTGCCACCAATGGCGTTTGCTTCTACCAGTGCTACTTTTTTACCATGTTTAGCCGCGCGGTTTGCCGATGCAATACCGCCACTGCCACCACCGATACATATATAATCAAAATCTGCCATGAGTCTGCCTAGTTAAAATTCATACTTCAAGATAAAGCCAATTTTACAAGAATAACACCGCAATCTTTCAATTGATGCAATCTAGCCAGTCGATACGTGCTTTGAATGCAAAAAGAACTTAATTGTTATGATTAAATTACAGCATTGACAAAATTATCTGTTGGAACCGCCAGTCGGCACTTGAGATTTCGTTGATGCAACCCAATTTCTTTAGATAACTGATTAGAAAAGAGTGTTTTTTATGACTAACCCACTGACCGATTTATCTAGCCTACCGCAATTCTCGGCTATCAAACCCGAGCATATTCAACCCGCTATCGAAGAGGCCATTGCATCTTGCAAAGCTACCATTACTGACGTGCTGAACTCAGGTCATTACAGCTGGGATGGCTTGGTGGCACCCATTGAAGAAATAGACGACGAACTGAGTCGTAAATGGTCTCCGGTTTCCCACATGAACTCTGTGGTCAGCAATGAAGCATTACGCAAAGCACATGATGCTTGTTTACCTGCATTATCAGAATACAGCACTTGGGTAGGTCAAAACACTGAGTTATATAATGCCTATTGCAACATCAAAGCTAGCGTCGAATTTGCTGACTTATCGCAAGCGCAACAAAAAGTCATTACCCAAGCTATTCGTGATTTTAAATTATCGGGAGTCGCCTTAGATGAAGAAAAGAAAGCCCGTTTTGCAGAGGTGAAAAGTCGCTTGTCAGACTTAGGCTCAACCTTTAGTAACAATGTAATGGACGCCACCTTAGGTTGGCAAAAACATATTACTGACCAAACAGAATTAGCGGGTTTGCCAGAATCTGCTCTAGCCGCAGCCAAACAATTAGCCGAAAGCAAAGCGCTACAAGGCTGGTTATTTACTTTGGACATCCCAAGTTATTTGCCAATTATGACACACGCCGATAACAATGCATTACGTGAAGAAATGTATCGCGCTTATACGTCAAGGGCTTCTGACCAAGGGCCAAATGCGGGTAAATGGGACAATACAGACATCATCAATGAAACCTTAGGTTTACGCCAAGAATTATCACAATTATTAGGCTTTAAACATTTTGCAGAATATTCACTGGCTAGCAAAATGGCTAATTCTAGTGAACAAGTGAATGGTTTCTTACAAGATTTGGCCAAACGTTCTAAACCACAAGCACAGCAAGATATCGATACATTGACGGCCTATGCCAAGGAGCACTACAAAGCAGATAAGTTACAAGCCTGGGATTTCGCTTATTACAGCGAAAAACTGAAGGAACAAACCTATAAAATTTCTGATGAACAATTGCGTCCTTATTACCCCGAAAACAAGGTCGTAAAAGGCTTATTTGAAGTAGTGTCACGTTTATATAACCTAACTATTAGCCCTCGTGACGATATTGATACTTGGCACAAAGATGTGCGTTTTTATGATATTCATGATCAAACAGGCGAACTTCGCGGAAGTTTCTACCTAGACTTATATGCCCGTGAGAAAAAACGGGGTGGCGCGTGGATGGACGAATGCCAAGTACGTAGACAAAAAGTAGACGCTAGCCAACAATATCCGGTGGCGTATTTAACTTGTAACTTTAATGGCCCTGTAGGTGACAAACCCGCATTATTTACACACGATGAAGTGGTCACCTTGTTCCATGAATTTGGCCATGGTTTACATCATATGTTAACCAAAATAAACGTAGGGGGTGTATCGGGTATCAATGGTGTGGCATGGGATGCGGTAGAATTACCTAGTCAATTTTTAGAAAACTGGTGCTGGCAACCTGAAGCATTGAGCTTTATTTCTGGGCACTTTGAAACGGGTGAGGCGCTGCCTCAAACCTTACTAGACAACATGTTAGCGGCGCGTAACTTCCAATCCGCCATGCAAATGTTAAGACAGTTAGAATTCAGCCTCTTTGACTTTAGTCTGCACGAAAATTTTATTGCAGGGCAAACTAACGTGCAGCAATTCTTAGACAAGGTGCGCCATCAAGTCGCAGTAATTATACCACCAAGCTTTAACCGCTTTCAAAATAGCTTTGGGCATATTTTTGCAGGGGGTTACGCAGCGGGTTATTACAGTTATAAATGGGCTGAAGTATTGTCATCTGATGCATTTAGCCGATTTGAAGAAGAAGGTATTTTCAATCAACAAACCGGCCATGACTTTTTAACTCACATCTTAGAGATGGGCGGAAGTAAAGAACCCATGGAAATGTTTGTGGCCTTCAGAGGACGCGAACCAGAAGTAGATGCATTATTGCGCCATTCAGGTATTGCGGCTTAGTTAACTCATTATAATTGAATTGGCTGCGACATTGTTTTTGATCCTCCATCCCGATTTTGCATTACTTATATGTTCATTGGGCTTGGTGAGCTAAGGCTTTGCTGCAACTGCCATTATTTAGAGTGAAAATACATGCAGAACCTTGAAAAATTTAGCGCCATTTATCAACGAGCTTGCGAGCGAAAAGGCGGCCCGCAGGTGTTGGCCGCTGGCTTAGATAAGCCATTGTCGAACAAAGTGCTTAGCAAAATTGGAGATGACAGATTTTTAGCTGAGTTGAGTAAAAAGGTCTTCCAGTCTGGTTTTGTGTGGCGAGTCGTGAGAAATAAATGGCCTAATTTTGAGCGGGTATTTTTTGATTTTAAAATCGAAAAAATACTCTTGATCCCCGACGAAATGCTTGAACAAAAAGCCACAGACCCGAGTATTATTCGAAATTATACAAAAGTCAGAACCATTCGTGACAACGCCGTCATGATTGATTCTGTGGCTCGCGATCACGGCAGCTTTGCTAAGTTTGTAGCTGATTGGCCAAGCGAGGATATTATCGGCCTTTGGGCATATTTGAAAAAACACGGCGCAAGACTCGGTGGTAACACTGGCCCTTATGGGTTACGTACAATAGGCAAAGATACTTTTTTGCTTAGCACTGATGTGGTGGGTTATTTTACTAAGCGTAATATTATTTCTGGCTCACATCAGTCAAAACGTAGCCTCACAGCCATTCAACAATGCTTTAATGAACTGCAACAACAAAGCGGTCGCTCATTACAAGAATTGAGTATGATTATCTCTAAAAGTGTGGGTGACAATTATCAATAATCCTATGTGAACAGGTAAAGTGGGCATGCCATTACGAGTTGCCGCTACAGGTGGCGGAAATTCACCTTCTTTAGATGTTACTTTAGCTTTATTAGACAAATATAAAGTACTTGCTCGAATTGATTACGCTATTGAAGTCGTTGAAGCAAGCATAGCAGTTAGCTGATTAAGAAAACTGTGTTTTAAAAAGTTGAAAGGTCGTTGATAGTTATCTATCAGCGACCTTATTGTATAAAAATAAGCGATGCTAAACATCAACCACACCGAACTATTAAATAAACTAAAAGCATTTGAACATAAAGACGTTTTCTTTGGTCCTCAAGGTTTTAAGGTTGTAATGAAAATGGCTGATATAAATCAGCCATTTTCATCTAACAATTACAACGTTAATATTATTATGTTCAAACGTTATATTATTAGTCTTGTTTAAATATTAACGTCTGATTGCGCACTTTTAAGCGCAATACAGATCTCTATTTTCTCAAGTGTTGTTGATAAGTGTCTTTCGCTATCAGGGTTTTCAGCTAATTTTGATGTAAAGAATTTATCAACATCATCTTGCATCGATTGACTACAGAACCCCATGCCAATGCGAGGTGCCATAGCCATGTATTGTTCAGGGATGATCATCGAAATTATTGAATACTTGTCTTTAACCCATTGGTAGGTATTTTTCTGGTTTTCTTTTTGACTCATGTGACTACCCAGTAAGGTTAAACGTTCATTGACTCTTAACGATAATGACGTCATTAAGTCTAATACCATCTCTGAAACTTCGGCATCAGTACTTCGGCCAACCGCCACTAAAAGTCGCTGGCGAAGCGTACCGTCTTCAGTATTATCTAATTGCCCAATAGCTGCTTTGGCAAAGGGTTTACCATGAACTTTAACTGCACTTTCTAATGCTGGAGCTATAAGTTCAGGCTCAATATTCTCAAAGTTAAGTTTGCCATCTGTTTTATAACCTATGATTTTCTCACCCATAAACGATAACGTTTGCAGTAATTCAGGCTGTTCTAACGTGAATGCGACTAAGCTAATAAGGGTTTGTCTAAGTAATTTGGCTTCAACCGGTTTTTCTTGATCAAACTTCGTGGTAGAAAATAAGCCAACTTCATCCAGTTTGGGTTGATAAAGGCCAGAAAGATATGCTGATATCTTTTGCTGTTCATCATCGTTAGCAATGTTGTTGGAGATAAATTTAATATTTCCGATGGGTTGGCTTATTAGGTCCCAATCTTGTTCGGCAATAATGGGTTTAATTGCCGTTAAATAATTTGAAGCATCAATTCTACCTGCTTTAAATTCCGCAGCTAAGTTACTCGCTGTAGAGTATTTTTCGGCTCCAGACAGTTGGCTGAAATTATCAAGTAAAGCCGATTGCTGTTCAGCTGGAAGCGACCAGCGGTAATAACCTTTCCCTTGAGCATTGGGCATAATCGCAATGGGGCAATGATCACTGACTATTGGAAATGACTCCTCTGCTTGGTTTAACATTTGACACTGTTTTGACTTGCCGTCTTTATTGATAGTGGTAATACAAACAGGAATCGACCATGTTTGCTCGGTAGATGAACGAGCGCCAAGGGGTAAATAGCGAGATTGCTTAAGGGTGACTGTTTTTTTATGTTCATTACATTGATAACTTACATTGACTAACGGCACGCCTTTTTGATTGAGAAAGCTATTAAATGCGGCTTTTATGCCTTTCTTGTCGGAATGCTTTTCGATTGAATCAATAAATTGAACGGCATCTGCGTGTCCATAGGCGTATTTTTTTAGATGGTAACGAACACCATTTCTAAAGGCTTCTTTACCAATATAGTCTTCAAGCATCTGTATAACAGCGCCACCTTTTTTATAACTAATACCGTCAAACGCACTTTGTATATCACCATTGTTTTTTATAGGTTCTCTTATTTGTCGAGTGTCTAAAAATACATCACTGTTCATTACACTGTGACCTGAACGCACCATCGCACGCTCAAAACCAAATTCAGGGTTCCAATCATTCATAGACATGTCAGCCATCCAAGTGGCAAATGATTCGTTTAACCAAATATCATTCCACCATGGCATAGTCACTAAATTACCAAACCATTGATGTGCAAGTTCGTGTGCATGAACACTTGCGTAGCTACGTTGTTGGCCTAATGTAGGATTGTCACCTAAAAGCAATAACTGCTCACGGTAAGTAATCAGTCCTGCATTTTCCATTGCCCCTGCAGCAAAGTCAGGTACAGCCACAATATCCAATTTTTCATATGGGTAAGCGATACCAAAGTAATTCTCTAGGGTAACCAATATCGATACTGTATTTTCTAATGCGTAGGCCATGTCTTTGCCTTTGCCCTTCGTGGCAAGGCCCCTTAAAGGGATCTCTACTTTTCGAATAGCATTAGCTGGAATAGCCGAATGTTCTACTACATCAAGATCGCCAATCGCAAAGGCAACTAAATAGGTGGGCAATGGTTTAGTTGTTTTAAAGGTTAATCGTTTAAAACCATTTTCGGTCGTTTTTTCTTTAATTTGTGGTGTATTTGCAAACGCTTTTAGTGATTCTTTTACTTCGAGGCTTATATCAAAAGGTGTTTTAAATCGTGGTTCGTCGAAACTAGGGAAAGCAATGCGTGCAGAGTCAGGTTCAAATTGGGTGAAAGCATAATGCAAACCTCCATCTTTCACTAAATATAAACCGGCTAAATCTTTTGCCAGCTCTCCCTTAAAGGTGATTGAAATTTTTCCTTTTTGAGGAGCAATAACAGAGTCTGAAGAAAGCTTAACAACACCAGAATGTCCCATCTCTTTATAGCTAAGCGCTGTTACCCCGCCATTTTCGCTAATAAAGTTTGTGGCAGAGGCGGTAAGGTTTTTTCCATGCAGCCAAAGTGCTTGTGTTGCTTGGGTTAATGTTACCTTGATCTTTATTTCACCCGAAAAACTTGCGTTGTCAGGGTCAACTTTTAAGGCTAAATCATAATGGCTTGGTATTAGCCAGTCTGGTAATTGTCCTTGTGGAGACTCTGCTTGCTCGGCTAAATCAGTTGTGTCTTGCCAGCTGTTAAATTGATGATAAGCCAAAACGGCTATTATTACCGCTATAAGTAGGTAGAGTAATCCTTTGAAAAACTTTTTCATGTTTGCCTTTTATTATTATTATCTGAATTTCATCATTATTTTGCAAATGAGTGGTGTTTTGCCTAGATAGAATGACTTGTGGTAATTTTGATTAAATAAAGTTTGATTCCTATCGCCATATTAAAATGTTGTGATGTCCTGTTACATGATTTTGTAGATGAAGTTTGTTTATCAAAAAAATGCATTTTTTCCAAGACTCATGTGGCGAAAAAACAGATAATACCCACAATTAAATACAGCTCGCCGATAGGTAGTCTCCAAACCTGTGAGTTCAATCGTTCGACGCATCACATAGGTTAAATCTCTCTTCTTGTGTCTCATACTTTAACGTATTCTTTGGCTTTTCATATAGTTGTCTCGCAACTTGACTTAATTTTTGTTGAGAATGTGCATTTAAGTCTGTTCCTTTTGAGAAGTATTGGCACAATAAACGATTGGTATTTTCATTTGAACCGCGCTGGCTTGGGGAATTTGGACTGCAAAAGTACACTTGAATATCGGTCGTTTGAGTAAAGGCTTTGTGATTAAACATTTCACAGCCCCTGTCTCAAATGAGCGTTTATATAGCTTATTAGATTGTTTGATCAATGCATCGATGACGGAGGCTGCTGTTTTGTTGCTGACAACTTTAACTAACATGACATAACGTGTTTTATATATTGTTTCGTGAGACACATGTAAGTCCTTATCAGAATAAATTCGCATGAGCCAACCAGCGATTTGCTGTAGTGATCAGCTTCGATACAACTTCATCGTAACTAACGTTGTTAATGCTTTATTCAGTATAAGTTTACATAATTCTCGCCTTTTTGCCCGCTCCCATGCGGCTATATCTGCCTTATTCTATATACCCAAGCCATCTCGAAATGCGCGTTTCAGAACGACTGAGGCGCGTCAATGACTAAATGTCGGCCACCTTCTGAATTGGCATAACGAAGAAGTGGAGTGCCCCAGTCGTTCCATTTTTGGGGGGAGGTAAAGCGATTTATGTTGGGCGCCGAGCGCTTCGTTGGCCATTTTTGACTTAGACCCATTCTCCTTCATGAAAAAATTAAATTGCCGTCTTAACGCTGATTGTTTCTTTTTCTTTAGCAGCTTCAGCTATTCTAGGAATAAAAAACCACGTTAAACTGCTGAACACACCATTCAAGCTAATTGATTTTACCTCAGTTGTTCGTGAAAGAACTTTCACCTTTTTCTACACTTTTGTTTGGGCTACGTCTACTCGTTCAAATAATGTCTATCAAAATACCTCTCAAATACACAGTGAAGGGAATTCCATCATTCTTATCTGTTGGCGTGGGCGTTTATTCGGTAAACTAACCCTATAAGACTATCAAGGATTTTTCATGAGCGGCCCTGACACAACTGATACGGATACCTCTGCACCTAATCAACCTTCAGAACCCACCACACACTTTGGCTTTAAACAGGTAGAGTCCAGCCAAAAAGTGAATATGGTGAAAGAAGTGTTTCAATCGGTAGCGGCGAAGTACGACATTATGAATGACTTAATGTCTTTGGGTGTGCATCGTCTGTGGAAACGTTACACCATAGATTGCAGCGGTGTGCGTGCTGGGCACAAAGTATTAGACTTAGCCGGTGGCACCGGTGATTTAACGGCCAAGTTTTCACGAATTGTCGGTGAATCAGGTCAGGTAGTGTTGGCCGATATCAATGACGCCATGCTCAAAGTAGGCCGCGATAAATTACGTGATAAAGGCATAGTTGGCAATGTGCAATATGTGCAAGCTAATGCCGAAGCACTGCCCTTTCCTGATAATAGCTTTGATATTATCACCATTGCTTTTGGACTGAGAAACGTTACGGATAAAGACAAAGCCTTGGCATCCATGCATCGCGTGTTAAAGCCTGGCGGTCGTTTGTTAATTTTAGAGTTTTCTAAGCCCACGAATGAGATGTTGAACAAAGCTTACGATATGTATTCATTTCATTTATTGCCTAAAATTGGCCAACTTGTTGCTAACGATGCCGACAGTTACCAATATTTGGCTGAGTCAATTCGCATGCATCCAGAGCAAGAAGTGCTTAAAGCTATGATGGATACTGCAGGGTTTGAGCAAACAACTTATCAAAATTTAACCGGCGGTATAGTCGCGTTGCATAGAGGTTTTAAGTTTTAATATGCCCTTTGCCCAATTAGTAACCTCAGGAGTCGAGCTGGCAATGAATCAATGGCTTAAGCTCGATGATGATAGCCAACAACGCTTGAAAAAATTATCAGGAAAATCGTTGCAGGTGACCATTAAAGAACTGCCGTGGCCGCTATTGTTTAGTTTTTCTGAGCAAATTGATGTGCGTACTGTTATTACCCCAGAGAATGATTTAGAACCCTCTCCTGAACCAGTAGATTGCTTGATTGAGTTAAATTTAGAGACGTTACCTAAACTCAAGGATAGCAGCCAACTCACCCAACTTATTCAACAAAAGCAGCTAAACCTTATTGGCGACATTTATGTGGCCCAAACCTTTAGTGCATTGCTCAAAGATTTGGATGTTGACTGGGAAGAGCAGCTCTCTCATTACACCGGCGATGTAATGGCCCACCAAACGTTTACCACCATGAGAGCATTGTTTGATACGGCTAAATCACAAATAGAGCAAGGAGCAATTGAGCTTGGGGAACATTTAACTCAAAGTAATTCAATTGCAGTCAAACCTAGCGAAATGCTGGAATTTAGTCGAAGTGTGAGTGATCTTCGCAGTGCCTCAGAACGTTTATCTGCCAGAATTGTTTTGTTAGAACAAATGAAGGAAGACGCTACAGGACTCAATACCTAACGTGAGAATTCTACGCTTTTACCAAATCAACAAGGTGATGTTGCAACACGGACTAGATGAGTTTATTCCTGCTAAATGGCTACCTTGGTATGCAAAATTAGGTCGATTGGGATTTTTCTGGCTTCGCAATAAACACCCTGATAAATCCCAAGGCACCCGTGTTAGGTTAGCACTGCAAACCTTGGGCCCTGTGTTTATCAAATTTGGGCAGATGTTGTCTACTCGCAAAGATTTGCTACCACCAGATGTGGCGACCGAGCTGTCAATTTTACAAGATCAAGTCGAACCATTCGACCCTGAGTTAGCCAAACAAATTATTCTCAAAGCATTAGGCTTAACAGAGCTCAGTGATTTGTTCAGTGAATTTGAAACGAAACCCTTGGCCTCTGCGTCCATTGCCCAGGTGCATGCAGCAAAGTTAAAAAACGGCAATCAAGATGTGATTGTTAAAGTTATTCGTCCGAATATTCAACATACCATTCAATCTGATATTGCACTTATGCGCACCGCAGCAAGCGCCTTGCAAAAGTTGTTACCCGATGGCAAACGTTTACGTCCAGTGGAGGTGGTCGAGGAATACAAACGCACTATTATGGATGAATTAGACTTAACCCATGAAGCCGCAAATGGCATACAGTTTAAGCGCAATTTTGAAAATTCAACGGCTCTGTATGTGCCGACTATATACAGTGACTATAGCCATAAAAACGTCATGGTAATGGAACGAATTTATGGCACACCTATATCTGATATCAAGCAACTCGTTGCCCGCAATACCAATATGAAAAGACTGGCAGAGCGCGGGGTAGAAGTATTTTTCACTCAGGTGTTTCGTGATAGTTTTTTTCATGCAGATATGCACCCCGGTAATATATTTGTGTCTACCGTCAACCCTAATGATCCCCAATATATCACCATAGACTTTGGCATAGTCGGCACACTCAACAGCGAAGACAAACGTTATTTAGCCGAAAACTTTATCGCTTTTTTTAATCGTAATTATCGCAAGGTAGCGCAACTACACGTGGACTCCGGCTGGGTACCATCGGATACCGATATCGACGATTTCGAAGCATCCATTCGCAAAGTGTGCGAACCCATTTTTCAAAAGCCCTTAGCAGAAATTGAATTTAGTAACGTGTTGTTGCAACTGTTTAATACTGCCAGACGTTTCAACATGGTGATACAACCACAGCTGGTACTCCTGCAAAAAACATTGCTTTACATTGAAGGCTTAGGACGTCAGTTGTACCCACAGCTTGATTTATGGAAAACCGCAAAACCCTTTTTAGAAAATTGGATGAAGGAACAGATTGGCCTGAAAGCCATGTATCAAAAAATTTCAACCAACTTGCCTTATTGGTCTGAGAAATTACCAGAAATACCAGACTTAGTTTATGACACCTTAAAACAAGTTAAAACGTTACCTGAACAACAAAAGTTGCAGTTCGAAGCACAGCAAGAGCAATTTAGACAGCAACACACCAGCACGCTACTGATGATAATGGGCACAACTTTTATTATTATTGGCGCAATATTACCTATGTATCAAGATAATTGGTGGCCCAGTGGTTGCTTTGATTTAGTCGGTTTAGGTTGCTGGTATTTTGCATTTAGAAGAAGGCGGAGTTAAAACCTACTCATTTTTCTGTTTATCAATACTCATGCTTTTATATTGAAACAACGTTAGGGACATTGCAGCTGGCAGCGGCGCTTACGATTTACCAAAAAAACCTTCTACTCGCATAGCAATGCCGTAAGAAGCGGTGAATTGCTCATCACGTCTCCACAATATAAAAGGCTCAACTTCGTAAAATAGCCACGTACGTAGTGCGTTTTTACGCCATCTTAAGCTAACCAAATATTCTTCTAGACGATAATTAGGGCGGCTCAGCCCTTCAATATAAATTCCTGCTATCAAGGCGTTTTTTTCGTCAAATTGGGTGAGTTTCTGTAAGCTATGCTGCCAAAGCCAATCGCTGGTTCGATCTCTAAAATAAAAATGATTATTCCATCTAAATATAGAGCGGTCAGAGGCGTTATAACCTAATTGCCAAAAAAAATCAGCTCCCAAACCGTCGTCACTATACATATAAGCAGACGTTTCCCAACGTAGAGTCGTTTTATCCGTCAAAAGATGGGAATTACGATAACGACTTTTAGCAAAAGCCTGCAATCTTCGGCCTAACCCAATACGATGTGACAACCCACTCTCAGGACTTCTTCGCCAGCGCAGAGCCAAACTAAAGCGATTCTGCTCCACAAAGTCATCAACGCCCGACCCTTGGATGTCGTTATCTGGTCCGTCATCGTCATAATCAGATAACACCAAATCAACACGGTTTTTCAAATTAGGTAATTTTACTCTTACTTTAAAACGCGTCTCGAACTCATTTACACTGCGGCTTCTTGGCTCCCAGCCCAATCTAATACGTGCTTCACCATAGGCTTCTTCACCATGTTTAAATTCATCTAAGGCAAAAAAATCATCAAACCATAAAGCACTAGTGTTGACTGAAGATGCAATGCTTTGGTGCATGGTATCTAACCATGGATATTCTTGCTGTAACTCTTCAGCCTGAAGGTTTGGTAAAAAACCGATGCTGACAAATAATAAAAGAATGTTTTTCATACTTATCCTCACAGCGCGAACATACATAAACAGGTATTTGATAGGCAAATCATTGGCGTTTGCAGATTTAAGATTAACGCAATTAGTGATTAAAAAGTCAAACAACCTAGATTTCGCTATCAAATCCAGTGACCTTTTAAATAAGCTACGTATAATGAAAATTATACAGTCTCTAGGAGTATTTTATGTTTGGTATTAGTCCCATGCAGTTGGTGATTATTTTGGTTATCGTGGTGTTGCTTTTTGGTACTAAAAAACTACGCGGTTTAGGTGGAGATTTAGGCTCCGCGATGAAAGGTTTTAAGAAAGCCATGAGCGATGATGATAAGGAAAAGGATACCGATGCTGATTTCGTTGCTAAAGAGACAGTCGAACATAAAACCACTGGAGATGCTGAAAATTCAAAAAGTACTGTTCAGCAAACAAAGAGTGAACACAAAGAGAACAATTAATGTTTGATATCGGATTTTTCGAACTGTTAATCATTGCTGTATTAGGTTTAGTGGTGTTAGGACCTGAAAGGTTACCCGGTGCCATTCGCTCGACTATGAAAACGGTGCGCAGTATTAAAGGCATGGCCAGCGGTTTTCGACAAGAAGTCGAGCAACAGTTCAAAATTCATGAATTACATGAAAACTTAAAAAAAGCCGAGCAGCAAAACCTAGAAAATCTCTCTCCAGAATTACAAAAATCTGTTGATGATCTTCGCGATGCAGCAAAGTCTGTTCAAAAACCTTATTCTAAAGAGTAACTAAACGTGGCTGAACCAAATAGCTTAATTGCTCATTTAATTGAGCTCAGAGGCCGTGTATTAAAAGCAATTGTTAGTGTGTTTGTTGTGTTTTTATGCTTAGTATATTTTGCACAAGACTTATACCACTGGCTAGCAACTCCCTTGTTAGACACGTTGCCAGAAAACGCACAAATGATTGCCACTGATGTGACTTCCCCCTTTTTTGCACCTTTTAAACTGACTATGGTGTTGTCATTTTTTATTGCTATCCCTGTAGTGCTTTACCAAATTTGGGGGTTTGTAGCGCCCGGCTTGTATAAAAACGAAAAGCGTTTGGTGGCGCCGTTGTTGTTTTCGAGTACCATGTTATTTTATTTAGGTATGGCTTTTGCGTACTACGTGGTCTTTCCTTTGGCGTTTTCTTTTTTCACTAGCGTGGCGCCTGAAGGGGTAGTGATAAACACTGACATCAGTAGTTATCTCAATTTTGTGCTTAAGATTTTCTTTGCTTTTGGGCTGGCTTTTGAAATACCTGTGGCAGTAGTGTTAATGTGTTGGACTGGGTTTACGACACCAGATGCATTGAGAGCAAAACGTCCCTATGTGATTGTGGGCGTGTTTGTAGTAGGCATGTTACTCACACCGCCAGATATCATCTCTCAGACATTGCTTGCCATACCTATGTGGATTTTATACGAGTTTGGTATAGTAGTTGGTAGTATTTATTCGAGAAAAAAAGAAGAACAAGAAGAACAAGAAGAACAAGAACCACAGGATGAATTATGACCTACCTTAGTAAATGTGCACTATTAGTTATTTTTGTGAGCCCAATTAGCATCGCCAATTCACTATCAGATGAATTAGCAATGTGTGCTAAAAATACCGATAGTTTGCAACGTTTAGTCTGTTACGACAAGTTGGCCAAGGACACTAAAAGCAACCCGCCTAAGCAACCTCATGTTACGTTAAATAACAGCATCGTAGAAAGAGACGACAGTGTTGTTCAGGCGGCACCCAAAATTCAGCCAGAGAAAGTATTACCAGTATCAGTTCGTCCCCAAAAACCAGCTGTTGTTGAGCCAGATTTAGTTGGTGTTATTGCTAACACTGTCAAACAACAGCAAGCATCATTTGGGAAAGAAGATGTAAAACGCTCAGAAGATATAATCAAACAGCTCAAAGCAAAAGTTATCAAAATACAAAAAGCCCCATACGGCAAGCTAATTATTACCTTTGATAATGGACAAGTATGGCGCCAAACAGATAGCACCCGTCTCAAGTTACGCAAAGATAACGTAGTTATCATCAAGCGCGGCGCGTTAGGCTCCTTTTTTATAGGTAAAGAAAGCGCAAATAAGCGTATTCGCGCTAAACGAGTGAAATAGGTTAATGTCTTGGTCTGATATTGGCGTCAATTTTACCGACAAACGACTGTTTTTTGAGCCAGTATTTAAACGCGCTTTAGCTGCTAATATTACCCATATGATTATTACCGGTACTAATATAAATAAAAGCCAACAAGCTATTCACTTAGCCCTGCAATACCCCAACCACTTGTTTGCGACTATTGGTGTCCATCCCCACGACGCCAGTCAATTTAGTGCTGAAACGATACAAGAACTAAAAACCTTAGCTATGTCTAAATGTGTAGTGGCCATTGGCGAATGTGGATTAGATTTTAATCGGAATTTTTCTACCCCAGACGAACAACTGTTTGCCTTTGAACAACAACTTAAATTAGCCTGCGAACTAGACTTACCTGTTTTTTTACATGAGCGGGATGCATTTGATGCACAGATTGAGTTGTTATCAAAATATCGTAAAGAGCTAAAAGGTGGCGTAGTGCATTGTTTCACTGGCGACATTGAGCAGATGAATCGTTACTTAGATTTAGACTTGTATATTGGTATAACTGGTTGGGTGTGTGATCTTAAACGTGGGCAAACATTGCGAGAGGCGGTTAAATCGCTACCATTAAATCGTATTTTATTGGAAACCGATGCCCCTTACCTCCGCCCCAAGGGTTTAGCCAACAACCGAAGAGTCGACAATGGCAATAACGAACCCGCTTATCTACCATTCGTAGCTGAGGAAGTAGCCAGTTTGATGGTCACTGATATAACCAGATTACAGCTAGCGAGCGAAGCAAATACACAGGCATTATTTAATATTCCAAGTATGAATGCTGATCTTGCCGAATAATCCATTTAGCGTCATTTTAAGCAAAAACTGGCTGTTATTAATCATCAGTATTTTTTGTATTGCCGTTATTTTTGCAGCCACTAATTTTTCTAGTCCAATCCGTCCGAGCCATACTGTGGTGCAAAACGTTGCTCACTTAGTGGACACAAAAAAACAATATTCAATTTCTAATATTCTCAGTAACACAGGCAATGTTTGGCAACAGCTAAGCCAAGACTTCACTTCCTTAGGTCTGTCTGATGAGTTGCATTGGTTCAGGTTTACTATCAATCACAACCACTCATTACAATCTAGGTTGTTAGAAATTGACAATGCGCTATTGGACAGCATTAACATTTGGTTTGTTCAAGACAACAAAATACTAGCCGAATATCAAGCGGGTGATACTTTGGCATTCTCGCAACGTTCAATTGCACATGAAAATTTTATATTTTCAGTGCCAATAAGTGAGCAATCATTTGAAGTATACGTCAACACTTATTCAGAAGGCCCAGTGGATCTTCCCTTAAATATCTGGACACAAAACGAATACTTAGAATTTACCAGTAAAAGCAGCTTAATCATGGGCGGTTTTTTTGGCCTAATGCTGGCAATGGGATTAAGTAACTTATTCTTTTTTATCACAACACGCTCCCCAATATTTTTGATGTACGCAGGTTATGTCATTTTCTTAGGCTTAACTTTGGCAGCGTTTCAGGGCTTAGGCTATCGCTATATTTGGTTTAACTCACCTTGGTTACAGCAACATGCTGTGGGTATTTTTGCCTGTTTAGCGGTGTGCTTATCGATTTTATTTTGCGACCTGTTACTCAATGTCAGAGCCTTTAATACTAAACTAAGTACATTTCTCAAAATGACAGCTTACGTTTTTCTATTGGGCTTAATCATCAGTTTGTTTATACCTCTACAGGCTTTTATTAAAGCGTTTTTACTGATGTTCTGCGCCAGTGGCGTGTTTATTCTGGCCGTGGCAATTTGGTTGTGGGTAAAAGGTCTAGCTATTGCTGGATATTATACTTTGGCATGGACAGTACTTTTCGTCAGTGGTTTTGCTGTAAGCCTAAACGCACTCAATATTATTAACGTTAGTTTACCTTCATACTACTTGTTGATGTTAGGTGCAGGCATAGAAACAGTCCTTCTAGCACTCATTCTGGCTATTAGCCACAATCAACAACGCCAAGCGTTACACAATACACAGGCCGCGTTATTGAACAAAGAACGCCAAGCCCAGCATGCACAGAAAGATATGTTGGCATTACAAGAAGATGCGACTGAAGAGCTTGAATACAAAGTGCAAGAACGCACCTTAGAGTTAGAAGTTGCGCTGCGTGAATTATCTGAGACGAATCGTGAACTACAAGAAAAAAACACCCTAGATGCATTAACAGGGATCCGCAACCGCAGTTATTTTGACAAAAAACATCAAGCAGAAGTGCGTAGAAGTAGACGTGAACAAACCCAATTATCTATAGTGATGATGGATATTGACCATTTCAAAAATGTGAATGACCAATATGGCCATTTAGTGGGCGACGAGTGCATTAAAACAGTTGCCCATACACTTAAAAAAGCCTTAAGAAGACCCAGTGATGATGTATCTCGTTTCGGCGGCGAAGAATTTGCCCTTATTTTGCCAAGCACCGACTTAGAAGGCGCTTTGGTCTTGGTTGAACAACTTAGAGCTGAAATAGAAAAGACTGCCATAAAAGCCGAAGGGGTATCAGTCAACATTACAATTAGTGCAGGTATAGGTACCGCAATAGCGGAATTCAACCAACCTGAGGACATGATATTAGCTTTGGCAGATAAACAACTATATGCCGCCAAAAATGCTGGCCGAAATAATGTACAAGGCAGCCATTTAGACTACATTCAACAGCAGGATTCATTATGCTAGAACAATTCCCTAAGACCCGCATGCGTAGATTACGTAAACAGGATTACACCCGCAGGTTAGTCGCTGAAAATCAACTTACTGCCAGTGACTTAATCTATCCCATGTTCGTATTAGAAGGTGAAAATCAAAAAGAAGCAGTGCCGTCCATGCCGGGTGTGGCACGTTTATCTATCGATTTGTTAGTCAAAGAGGCACATGAGCTTGTTGAACTTGGGATCCCTGCTATTGCACTGTTTCCCGTGACCCCCATGCAAGCCAAGTCATTGTGTGCAAGGGAAGCTTATAATCCAGACGGCTTAGCACAAAAAGCAGTGCGCGCCATCAAACAAGCGATACCTAATATTGCGGTTATCACAGACGTAGCGCTCGACCCTTTTACCTCTCACGGCCAAGATGGCCTGATTGACGAGCAGGGTTATGTGTTGAACGATGAAACTATCGAGGTCTTAGTCAAACAAGCCTTGTCTCATGCCCAAGCAGGCGCTGATATCGTCGCACCTTCTGACATGATGGATGGACGTGTCGGTGCACTTCGACAAGCACTCGAAAGACATGGCTTTATTAATACTTGTATCATGGCTTATTCGGCTAAATACGCCTCAAGCTATTACGGGCCTTTTAGAGACGCAGTGGGCTCAGCGGGTAACATTAAAGGTGGCAATAAGAAGAATTACCAAATGGATCCCGCCAACTCAGATGAAGCTATGCGCGAAATCGCATTGGACCTACAAGAGGGTGCAGACATGGTCATGGTCAAACCTGGCATGCCTTATCTAGATATAGTCAGACGTTGCAAAGACGAATTCAAAGTCCCCACTTTTGCCTACCAAGTCAGCGGCGAATACGCCATGCACAAAGCGGCATTTGCCAATGGCTGGCTAAATGAAGATGAGGTAATTTTAGAATCTCTGATTGCTTTTAAGCGTGCTGGCGCAGATGGTATATTGACTTATTTTGCAAAGCAGGCAGCCATCCTTTTGAGACAAAACTAGGGGGCCTTAACCTCAGAATTGATTAACAGTGTCTTAATTTTTCATCTATTTTGTTTATTCTAAATCATCAAAGTGAAAATTTTAAAAACACTCTAACGTCCAGCCTACTTTATGCTGTTGCCATTTTTCGTTAGCTAACTCTGCATCGATTAGTGGGTGAGACTTTAGCCAACCTTTTGGAAAAGTCATTGTCCACTTTTCATCTGAAGTAATTAAATTAAAATCTGCCAGCAAATTGTCTTTGCGGCGGATCGCGAGTAAGCAAGATAAACGTAATACTCTAACTAATACCAAAAGTGCTTGGCGTACCTCTGGATGGAAAGAGTCAAACAAACCGAGTTTTATATCCTGTCTGTGACTTTGCACTAACGTTTTGATACCAGCACGTTGCTGCTGTGTATAACCCACCATGGGTAAGTGACTAAGTATATATGCGCCATGTTGATGATGTAGTTTGTATTCGATATGCAGACCAATTTCATGCAACATGGCAGATGCCATCAACACCGCTTCACATTCTAGCTTGCCTAGGTTCATCTGGTTTTGCACTTGTTTAAACAGACTAAGCGCAATGCCTTTAACGCGATAAGCGTGTTCAGAGTCTATGTGAAAACGCTCAATACATTGCTCAAGTGTTTGCAACCTGCGGTCATTTTGTTGCATGTTATCTAACATGCCATAAATAAGGCCTTCACGAAGTGCCCCGCCTGATATCTGCATTTCTTGGATATTGAGTTGTTCAAACAAGGCAATCAGTATGGCCAAGCCACTTGGAAAGATCGCTCGTCTTGATTCAGTCAAACCGTCTATTTGTAATAAATCTATGGTCACACAATCAATACATTGCTGTTTTAGATTATGCAGATAATCAATGCGGATAGAGTCACTGATGCCTTGTGTCATCAAAATTTCAGTAATCGCTTGGGGAGTGCCTGATGCACCTAAACATTGCTGCCAGTCAAAATAAATAAAATCATTGATCACCGGTTCTAATAAAGACTTAGCTTCATTGATCGCGAACTCAAAACTCTGCTCTGATATAGTGCCATCAGCGAAAAAGCGCTCCTTAAAAGTAACGCATCCCATATTCATACTAACTAAATGAATCGGGGTCATGTCATTACCGACAATCACTTCTGTACTCGCGCCTCCAATATCAATCACCAAAGAATTGCCTTGATTAGACGAGGTGTATGCCACGCCCAAGTAAATTTGTCTGGCTTCTTCCTCACCATCAATCACATTCAATTTATGTTTGAGAATTTTTTCAGCTTTTTGTATAAATACATCGGCGTTGGCTGCCAAGCGTAAAGTGGCAGTACCAACGATTTTAATATTTGACAGTGGAATATCCTGCAAACGCTCAGCGAAGGTTTCAAGGCACTTCCAACCTCTTTCGAGGCTAAGTGGGTCTAGCACCATATTTTCGTCTAGCCCAGCGGCAAGACGTACTTTTTGTTTCACTTTACCAATAATATGCACACTACCCGCCACAACCCGAACAATCACCATATGAAAACTGTTTGAGCCTAAATCGACAGCTGCATACAGCTGCTCAGGCTGAGCGAAGGGAACAATTAAGTCGGTGTTCTTATTCATCTATTTCGATTAGGGCGTGGACCTGAGGGACGTTTTTGGTGACTCTTACCACTTTGCATACGCTTTTTAAAACGAGGTTTAGGTGGGGTAACGTCTCGCATTAAATCATTTGGGTTGTAATCGGTCACGGGTATTGAGTGTTGCACATATTCTTCAATCGCCGGTAAATTTAGTGCATATTTTTCACAAGCAAAACTAATAGAACTACCACTTTCACCCGCACGACCCGTTCTACCTATACGGTGCACATAATCTTCTGCATCGTCAGGTAAATCATAGTTAAAAACATGACTTACCATAGGAATATGTAAACCGCGTGCTGCTACGTCTGTAGCGACTAATACATCAAGTACACCACTGGTAAAGTTTTCTAGTATTTTTAGGCGTTTATTCTGAGGTACATCACCGCTTAACAAACCCACTCTATGTTTGTCAGCTTCTAACCAATCAGAAATTCTTTCACAGCCATGTTTAGTGTTTGCAAACACTATAGCTTTGTCTGGCCATTCTTCTTCCATCAAAGTGAGTAGCAAGTAAGGTTTGTCTTCATCTGATGGATAAAATAGTTCTTCTTTTACCCGTTCAGCAGTTTTTCTTTCTGGTTCAATCTGGACATGAGTAGGATTATCCATGTGATCGTAGGCCAACTCTTGAACGCGGTAAGACAAAGTAGCAGAAAATAGCATACTCAAACGTTCGGACGGTTTGGGCATTCTGTTAAATAAATAACGAATATCTTTGATAAATCCAAGATCGAACATTCGGTCGGCTTCGTCTAATACCGCCACCTGAATAGCGGCTAATGAAAAGATATTTTGTTTGTAGTAATCGATAATACGACCCGTGGTGCCGATAATAATATCTACACCACCTTGCAATTTTTCCCGTTGACTTTGGTAACCTTCGCCCCCATAAATCAAACCAAGGGTTAAACCTGTGTGCTGGCTAAGTAATTCTGCATCGTTAAAAATTTGCACAGCTAACTCACGGGTGGGCGCCATAATGATTGCTCTAGGCTGACGTTTTGAGTCTTGAGGGTTAGTCAATAAATAGTGGAAAGTAGCGACCAAGAATGCAATGGTTTTACCTGTTCCCGTTTGCGCTTGACCGGCAAGATCATTGCCTTCAAGCAAGGGCGGTAAACTCAACGATTGAATGGGTGTGCAAAGGTTGAAATTAGCCTCAGACAGCGCATCTACAACCTGCTGATGAATGGGTAAGTCTGAAAATTTTGTATCGGTTAAATGTGTAGTTGGCATAGCTTATAGCTTATCATTGCTTGCATTAAAAACCAGTTTCTATATAACAATCATAACCGCACTGAGTCATCTCAGCGAGAGAAAAATTACGGAGAAAAGAATGAGCGACAAAATTATCAAATTATCTGATGATAGTTTCGAGGCAGATGTTATCAATGCAGCTGGTCCTGTGTTAGTTGATTTTTGGGCAGAATGGTGTGGTCCATGTAAAATGATCGCACCGATACTGCATGAAGTGGCTGACGAATTTCACGGCAAAGTAACAGTTGGTAAGCTGAATGTCGATGAAAATAACGAAACGCCGCCTAAATATGGCATAAGAGGTATACCTACATTATTGTTATTTAAAGGCGGTAATGTAGCGGCAACTAAAGTAGGTGCATTGTCAAAAACCCAACTCTTAGAGTTTTTGAACGAAAATATTTAGTATTTGTTATTATAAATAATTAAATATATAAGCTCAGCACTTGCTGAGCTTTTTTGTAGATCCCTAAACCATCACCTTGCCTGCAGAGCCTATTCCTATTGTAAATAAATTATTATTTATGTTTTTGACGGTTAGCTAATACTGCATATGAAAGTATACAGGATGGCGTTAAATCGTCTGACAAGCAGACAATTCACTGGACGCGGGAATTATTTGGTGCTAACTTTATTTTGTTCACACCTGAACACACCCACACTTCGCTCAAATCAGAGATGTACTTAAGTAATAACCTTTGAATCAATCAATCACACTGGCTTTTAAGACAAGCTTCTAGCATAAAGACCCACCAATTATGAATCTTACCGAACTCAAGAATAAATCGATCAGTGAACTGGTTAGCCTAGCCGAAGAAATGAAGCTAGAAAACATGGCTCGCGCTCGCAAACAAGACATTATTTTTTCTATCCTTAAATCTCATGCTAAAAGCGGTGAAGATATTTTTGGTGATGGCGTATTAGAAATTCTTCAAGATGGATTTGGATTTTTGCGTTCCAACGACTCTTCATACTTGGCAGGGCCAGACGACATTTACGTCTCGCCTAGTCAGATCAGGCGCTTCAACTTGCGAACTGGTGATACGATTTCGGGCAAAATACGCCCACCAAAAGATACTGAACGCTACTTCGCATTATTAAAAATAAGTGAGGTCAATTATGACCGTCCTGAAAATGCACGTAATAAGATATTATTCGAAAACTTAACGCCATTACACGCTAACGAACGTTTAATCATGGAACGTGGTAATGGTAGTAGTGAAGATATTACTGCGAGAGTTTTAGACTTAGCCTCTCCAATTGGTCGCGGTCAACGTGGTTTAATCGTTGCACCGCCTAAAGCAGGTAAAACATTACTATTACAAAACATCGCTCAATCTATCGCCGCTAATCACCCAGAATGTTTATTGATGGTGTTGTTGATTGATGAGCGACCAGAAGAAGTGACCGAAATGCAGCGTTTGGTGCGCGGTGAAGTCATAGCGTCTACTTTTGATGAGCCAGCGAGTCGCCACGTACAAGTGGCTGAGATGGTCATCGAAAAAGCTAAACGTTTAGTCGAACACAAAAAAGACGTGGTTATTTTGCTCGATTCAATTACCCGTTTGGCCCGCGCTTACAACACAGTGATACCTTCATCAGGTAAAGTATTGACCGGGGGAGTTGATGCCAACGCATTGCACAAACCTAAGCGTTTCTTTGGTGCTGCTCGTAATATCGAAGAGGGTGGTAGCTTAACTATCATTGCCACAGCATTGATTGATACTGGCTCTAAAATGGATGAGGTTATTTACGAAGAATTTAAAGGTACGGGTAACATGGAATTACACCTGAACCGTAAGATTGCTGAAAAACGCGTTTTCCCAGCGATTGATTACAACCGTTCTGGTACTCGTCGTGAAGAGTTATTAACCACACCAGACGAATTACAAAAAATGTGGATATTGCGCAAAATAGTCCATGAAATGTCTGAAATAGATGCCATGGAATTTCTTATCGGCAAGTTGTCTATGACTAAAACAAACAATGAATTCTTTACTGCTATGCGCAAACAAAGAAGCTAAGCTTTTTGTACAAGCCTTTTACAGAGTGATAAAAATCCGCTTCAGCAAACTGCCAGCGGATTTTTTGTTCGCTTTTTAGGGATATTTCGCACCAATTATCCTTAATATTTGACAAGCTAAGGTGCTTTTAACATATTAGATATTTATTCATTTACAGTTAGACATCAATGAAACAGATTATACCCGTCTTATTATTACTCTTAATCTTCACGCCTCAAATAACGGCAGCTTCGAACATCGAACTAATGGTTAAGGATATCGAACCACAAGTAATTAAGTGGCGTCATCATTTACACCAAAATCCAGAACTATCTAACCGCGAGTTTGAAACGGCAAAGTATATTACTAAACACCTTAAGAGCCTTGGGTTAGAAGTGCAAACAGGTGTCGCAATAACGGGTGTGGTAGCGGTACTTGATAGTGGCAAACCAGGTCCGGTAGTTGCTCTACGAGCAGATATGGATGGTCTACCGGTACTTGAACAAAATGATCTACCATGGAAGTCTACCAAGCGGGGCGAGCTTGAAGGTAATGACGTGCCTGTGATGCACGCCTGTGGACATGATGCCCATGTTGCCATGCTAATGGGTGCTGCAGAAATTTTAGTTAACATGAAAAGTGAACTTCGGGGCAAAGTAAAGTTTATATTTCAACCCGCTGAAGAAGGTGCACCTAGAGGTGAAAAAGGGGGTGCTGAACTGATGGTTGCAGAGGGAGTACTCAAGAATCCAGCAGTAGACGTGATTTTTGGCTTGCATATTAGCGCTGATACCGACGTAGGCAAAATACGCTATAAGGAAGGCGGCGCTATGGCTGCGGTTGACCCATTTAAAATAGTCATAAAAGGCAAACAAGCCCACGGCGCTTACCCTTGGTTAAGCGTGGATCCAATTACTACAGCAGCACAAATTATTATGAGTTTACAAACCATAGTCAGCCGAGAAATTAAACTCATTGATGAAGCCGCTGTCGTCACAATAGGCTCTATTCATGGTGGTAACCGCTCAAACATTATCCCTAGTGAAGTTGAATTAGTGGGTACCATTCGCACCTTAAATAAAGCGGCGCGTGAACACATGTATGAAGCCATCCCCAGAAAAGTGAAAGGTATTGCTGACAGTATGCGCGCTGAAGTTGAAGTGACTTTGCCTTTAGATTATCACTATCCCATCACCTATAACGATCCTGAACTAACGGAAAAGATGGTGCCTACACTGATCAGGAGCGCTGGCCGTGAGAATGTTATTTATAGTAAACCCGTGACTGGCGCTGAAGACTTTTCATTTTTTCAAGAAAAAGTACCAGGACTATATATGTGGATTGGCGGTAAACCCTTGGATATGCCAGAAGACCAAGCCCCTGCCCATCACACCCCAGAGTTTTATGTCGATGATTCAGGTATGAAAACAGGCGTTAAACTGCTTACAGACTTAACCTTGGATTACATGAATCTACATTAACGTTCAGGCTAACAGAACTCCTAATTGGGGTGGTTTCTATGCTGATGCTGATAAGCTACACTACGCGTCCAAAATTTTATGGGGATTGGATTCCCCATATCATATCATATGATTTAAGGGAGAAAGTTATGACAAACGTGGCAATAGTAATGGGCTCCAAGTCTGATTGGCCTACCATGCAAAAAGCGGCGCTAATGTTAGAAAAGCTTGGCGTAAGTTATACAGCCAAAGTTATTTCTGCTCATCGTACCCCACATTTACTCACAGACTTTGCTGAGCAAGCTGCGGGTCAAGGTTACCAAGTCATTATTGGTGGGGCAGGTGGTGCGGCACATTTACCCGGTATGATCGCGGCGCATACATACTTGCCTGTGTTTGGAGTACCTGTTCGCTCAAGCCAGCTTAACGGTATTGACTCTTTACTCTCTATTGTGCAAATGCCCAAAGGTGTAGCAGTCGGCACCTTAGCGATTGGTGAAGCAGGTGCAGCCAATGCTGGATTGCTAGCAGCACAAGTAGTTGCCCTTCAAAATACAGATGTGCAACAAGCCATTAAAGATTTTAGGGCTGAGCAAACAGCGACTGTGTTGGCACAAGACGAATTAGTCCTTCCCTCTTTATGATAAAATTAACCTGATGATAAAGATTAACGTGAGACTGTGTAAATGAGCATATTAGTGCTTGGATCAGGCCAGTTGGCTAGAATGATGGCTTTGGCTGGCTATCCACTTGGAATAAGTGTTCAGGCTGTAGACGTGGCAGATAACAAAATTGTCGATCCTGTGACTAAACAGGTTATTAACAACTCCCTTGAAAGACTGATTGAGGAAGTTAATGCTATCACGGTTGAGTTTGAACATATTCCAGAGGAGCTTCTCGAGTTAGTCCATGGCAGTGGTAAACTCAAACCCAGTGTAGAAGCCATTTTGACCGGTGCTGATCGACTCCGTGAGAAAAGGCTACTCGAAAAACTGGCTATTGCTAACTGCCCATTTGAAATCGTCACTGATGTTGAACAACTAGATGCTGCAGTTGAAAAGCTTGGCGAAAAGTTGATTATCAAAGCAAGTCGAGATGGTTATGACGGCTACGGACAATGGCGATTACAAAACAAAAACGAGTTGCCTGAGCTGAAACAACAATTATCGAAATTAGACTTACACGAAGTGCCCTTAGTCGTTGAAGAAATGCTCAATTTTGATCGCGAACTTTCATTGGTAGCAGTGCGCAGTAGTAAAGGTGATATTGCCTACTACCCCCTTGCCGAAAACTTGCACCATCATGGCCAGTTACATGTCTCTATAGCACCTGCCCCGCAAGTTGACGAGGCGCTTAACCAACAAGCGCAAGATATCTTTAATAAACTAGCAGAATCACTGGATTACGTAGGAGTATTGGCAGTTGAATTTTTCCAAATTGGAGATCAACTATTAGTCAATGAGATTGCTCCTAGAGTACATAATTCAGGGCATTGGACCATGCAAGGCGCAGACACATGCCAGTTTGAAAACCACCTTCGAGCCGTGAGGGGGTTACCTTTAGGCTCAACTAAAGTTACTACGCCAACCGCAATGATTAACATCATAGGCTGCAAAGATTTTGCCCGGGATATGCTTAGCATTCCGGGTTGTCATCTACATTGGTATGGCAAAACGGCGCGGAAAAAGCGTAAGATGGGACACTTTAATTTGTGTGCAGATAACTACACTGAACTAGGTAAAACAATGTTAGCTTTAGCTGAATATTTACCGATTAAATATTTTCCTCTGCTTAAAGATGAAGCCGCCAGATTGGTAAAACTTTAAACGTTTCATTAGATTTTTTTTGTATTTGATTGACATCATATACAATGTGAATACAATAGCGCTCGCTTTCGGGATTAGCTGCTACTAAGCAGTTTACCAACACCCCCAAAGTAGTGTCACCCAGTACTTTTATCCTGTGTGCCGACTTAGCTCAGTTGGTAGAGCAACTGACTTGTAATCAGTAGGTCACCAGTTCGACTCCGGTAGTCGGCACCATTTTCCATTCAGATATTTTCAAACTGACTTGTAATCAGTAGCTAAGCCTCATAGCAGTTCGACTCCGGTAGTCGGCACCATTTCCATTCAGATATTTTCAAACTGACTTGTAATCAGTAGCTAAGCCTCATAGCAGTTCGACTCCGGTAGTCGGCACCATTTTCCATTCAGATATTTTCAAACTGACTTGTAATCAGTAGCTAAGCC
>Ga0307488_10000107_pt1 | contig 57963 bp, 75 predicted proteins | sample SB02metaG_FD_202248 | JGI IMG/M metagenome (GOLD analysis project Ga0307488, IMG submission 202248) | Sea-ice brine microbial communities from Beaufort Sea near Barrow, Alaska, United States - SB 0.2 | ecosystem: Environmental > Aquatic > Marine > Coastal | place: USA: Alaska | collected... | reverse complement strand
TCGGTCAAGGATCTTTCCTACAGTTTCCAGGTCACTGTTGTCTACATATAGTCCGTCTGACATTATATGGACCGGTCTGTTTAGTTTATTACTGTTAGTAATTTGATTGATTGTTTTGTAGTTGGTATTGAATTGGATCTTAGTCATAGTTAAAGTATTAAGTTATTATTATTTGTTACAGTTATATTATCTATTAGTAGTCGTTTTAGTTATGTAGTAGTTTGGTATTAAGGACATGTTGAGGTTAACTAATCAGGTCAAGTAGATCATTGTAATCCTTGAAGTCTATATGATAGTGGGATATGAATGTTGGTGGTGTTGTTGAGATGTCTTGAGTTAGTACATCATAGATCTTGTGTTCAGGTGATGGTGTAATAATGTGTTGAAGGATTTGATTTGGATTTTCCATTTGATATTTATTTTTAAGTTATTATTAATTTCTTTATTCACTTATATTATCTAATACACGTCGTTTTTCCTATGCTATACACTCGCTGCGCTCGCGCTGCCGCGGTTGTGAATGTATACCTCTTCTCATCGAATAAGTATAGGCCTAGATGCCTAAACTATGGCTGTAAACCCAACGATTAAGGTAAACTTTATTTTGTAATCCATAAAATTAAAAGGGGAGTGGGGTTTTTGAATTTCGTTTTCTTTTTAAATTTGATTTTTGTTTTTACTATATAGCCCTATACCTATAATTATGCAACAAAGTTTTTTTTCGGGCGTAGCTTTTTGTAAAACTGGGTAATTATATTAGTCATAGTACTAAATTTTATTAAAATGGCCTCAAAACAAAAATTATCGCCTGCGGCGAAGAAGCGTAAAGCTGCCCGGGACCTAGCTTTTGCTAAGACGCCGGCAAGAAGAGCTAAAAAAGCCCATGCTCAGAGAGAAAGGCGCAAGGCAAAGAAGAGAGGTGTCAATGTTAAAGGTAAAGACTGGGATCACAAGGACGGAAGATGGGAAAGTATTGCTAGAAACCGCGCGAATGATGGTAAAGGTACTAAAAAAGAGGGTAGAAAGAAATACAAGGTACCAAAACGCAAATATAAAAAGAAAAAATAAAAATTATGGCTAGATTAATAAGTTATCCAACTATTTCTACGGTAGCTTCGGGGGATTTGTTCCCTGTTACCGATATATCGGATGTAAATAAGCCGTTAAAAAATATAACCGCAGTAAATTTACAAACATTTGTAAATGATGGGGCTACATTACAAAGAGTGGTATCTACAGGAAATACATACCAAGCAAGTCCATCGGACGTTTTATGGACGTGGGGTACTGGCCAAATAACTGCGACCTCCACTTCTTTTACCAGTCTTCTAAGTGGGAAGAGATTTAAAACTACATTTATAGACGACGGATCATACACTGATGTGCTACCTAATCAATTAATTTTTAATAACGCTTCGGGTAACGAAACTTCAATAACCCCTAACACGGCAGTATCCAGCAACATTGATTTGCAATGGCCCTCGGCAAGTGGTACATTAGCGTTAGTTGGAGAACAATCAGGTAGTACCTCTATTTCTCCGGCGGTAAATCAGTCATATAGGATTAGGGTAACTAATAAAACACCAGGATCGCCTAATTTTAATGATACAAGAACAACCTCACTAGTTGTTTACGATAGGCAAGCGTCCAGTACCTTAAATTGGACTGAATATAGTAAGCAATGGACACCATCTTTAGATCCTGGGTATGATATTTCTCAAGGGCTTAGTCTTACTGACGATGTAAAGGTGATGTATGAAGAAAGTGTAAAAGACATTTTTACTAGACTAGGGTATTCAACATTAAATGACCCACAGCTAACTATGAGTTACGATAATTGGATGCTTGCATCACATCAAATTGACTTAGCCGTTAGAGTAAATAACGCAGAGGCAAACCCGGGTAATGGAACATCTCTTATACAGCTAGTGGATAGAGATTCTCCGTATACTGGTCCGCCAAATTTACCAAGCACAGTATGCGTTTGGTTTGTAGACACTACAGATACATCTTCTAATATGGCAGGACCAATCCCTAAAATAGTTTTTGCTGGAAAAGATACAGCATACGCTAAAATAGTTAATGGAGGGAATCAATATAGTGATGGTGTGACATATACTTTTACAGGCAATACAGGAGACACCTTCAGAAAATATGCACTTCTTGTGGAAGATGAATATTATTCTAATATGAGATCTACATATTTAAAAGTTACCGGGGGAAGAGTTGTTTTTCAAAATCTACCAACGGCAGATCCAGTTTCAAAAGGGGTTGTATGGGATGATGCCGGAATATTAAAGATATCACAAGGGTAAATAAAAATTATTTGTAGCTTTTTAAAATTACGGGTAATTATATAATAAAATCTAATTAAATGAATCAAATAGTAAAAGAGTTTAGCTTCGGGGACGAAGGTAGGAAAAAAGTATTTAAGGGCATCGAGATCCTAACAGAAGCGGTTGCTTCTACACTAGGAGGGGGAGGAGAATGCGTTATTTTTGAAGACGCACATGGTATACCTTTAATAACAAAAGATGGGGTTACAGTGGCGGAACTAAGCGTTTTATTGGATCCTGTGGAAAACATGGGGGCTTCGCTAGTTAAGCAAGCTGCAAGAAGAACGGTTGCGGAAGCAGGAGATGGAACTACAACCTCCACAGTGTTAGCTCATGCAATTTTAAAAGAGTTTGACAAGTCAAAAGATAAGTTTACTAGTAGAGAGAAGCGCGAGGCTATCAGCAAGGTGGTTGATAAAGCTATGAAGAATCTAGATAAACAAGCTAGACCTGTTAATGGCAGTATGATTGATGAGGTAGCTACTATATCCACAAACAATGACGAAGAGCTAGGCAAGCTTATTGCGGATGCTTACCGCGCAGTAGATCTCACAGGGGTTGTTATGATGGAAACATCAAACGACGGAGAGACAAGTATAGAGGTAGTAGAGGGTGTTCAATACGAAAAAGGTTTTACTAATAACCATTTTGTAACTAACCCTGCAGCTAATACAGCGGAGCTAATTAACCCTAAAATACTGCTTGTTGATTCGGCAGTAGATACTATAAGACAGATACAAACTATATTAGAACATGTAATTAAGAACAATTTGTCTTTGCTAATTGTAGGGGATGTTGATTCTAAAGTAGCAGCTGCCTTAGCAATGAATAAAAACAAAGGGTCTATAAAAGTAAATATAGTTCCGGCGCCTACGCACGGTGTAAACAGAAAAGAAATATTTGATGACTTAGCTCTACTAACCGGAGCAACGGTTATAAGTGAAAACCTAGGGGATGATTTAGACTTAATGGATTTGTCCTGTTTAGGTACTTGCGTAAAAGCAGTGTCTACATTCAGAGACACAGTGTTCCAGATAGACGAAGAACAGTCAGAAGAAGTGCAAGCAATCATTAGTAACATTAAAAAGCAGTTGCTTACTGAATCTCACGCAGGAAAAGTTATTAAGCTTGAAAAACGCTTAGCAATGCTTGCAGCTAAACTAGCTATAGTAAAAGTAGGTGGTAACTCTGAGGTAGAACTAAACGAAAAGAAAGACAGAGTAGAGGATGCAATATGTGCGACAAAGGCTGCTATCAAAGAGGGTGTGGTTGCCGGAGGTGGCGTAGCCCTTATTAATGCGGCTACAAGTATAAAAGCTAAAAATCCTGAAGAGGAGATAGTTCTAAAAGCGTTGTACTATCCTTGCAAAATAATAATGAAAAACGCGGGACTTAAATATAAGGACATCGGTAAAAAGAATTACGGAGTAAACGTAGAAACTGATAAAGTAGTTAATATGTTTACGGCGGGAATTATAGATCCTGTGCTGGTAACAAAATCAGCTTTAAAAAATGCGGCTTCGGTTGCTTCGACTATCTTGTCAACTAACTGTGTTATGTCTAACGTAAGAGGATAATATGAAAGCTATAGGTAGAAACATAATAATAAAAAAGTTAAAAGAAGGTATAACCGAAACTAAAGGTGGTTTGCTTTTAGCTGAAAGTCATAGAGAGGATATACGTTACGTAGAAGCTACGGTGATATCAACAGGTAGCGAATGTGACGGCATCAAAAAAAATGATGTAGTATACTACGACAGACACGCGGGACATAAGATAGAAATAGATAGAGAAACATTTCATGTTATAAAAACCGGGGATGTAGTTTTTGTTTTATGAGAAAGTTAACAGGAGGTGATTTAAAAGAACTCGGACTGTTAAAGCATTATAGGGTGATACGCAGATGGGCCACTAAAACAAATGGTATTACCGATGCGGATCTAGAGCTACTTATCTACTTTGATTGTTTAGATCAATTTAGGAAGCGTGATTTTGAAGACGGCAGCCTTACATACTCTTGGGACAACAGAAGATGGAACAGGCTACTTAAAGAAGGCTGGATCGTTAAATGGCGAGGCTATAACGGATCTGACAAAAGCTATAGTATATATAAGATTAGCTTTAGATGCAAATGCTTGATACAGCAGATGTATCGTATAATGTTAGGAGAAGAGGATATACCTACTTCAACTAGACGCAACCCCTTAATGAAAAAAGATACATACAGTGCGAAAGTGTATTCCGCTGCATTCGATAAAATTAATAAAGATAAAACAAGATAATTATGATAAACATGTTTGGACAGATACCCGGGATGCAAGACCAAATGCAGAGGGGTTTTGATATGATTAGAGCACAGCAAGAGGCTAAAAAAAGAAGCCTAATAGGAGGCGGAAATAGAAGCGGAGTTGCTAGCGTAACAGCGGATAATCAAGCAGGAGGCTTTGCAGCATCAAAATTAGCGGGCACTGGGCTAGGGGCAGGAGGATTTGCAGTAGCGCCAGCAGCAACAGCAGCAACAGCAGCACCTGAACTAGCGGCTGAAACACCTTCTGGAGATCTAGGCACAATGGCAGCAGCAGCAGCGGCTACACCGGATCCTTACAATAACGCAGCACGCGCGCCCCAGCAAGATGCTGTGGGCCAAATACAAGGAAATGCGTTTATGCGCCAACAGTCAATGCAAGGATTAGTTTAAAAAAACATTAAAATATAAAACCATGAACAACACAAAAGAAGGAGCACATCAGCCTATGAAATTGCATGCACACGAACATCCACATAATCAAGCTTCTCCTCAAGGGGAGGCAGCGTTATGGGGAGGGCCTTTAAGCCAAGAAGGAAGACCTCACGTAGCAGGGAGCTCTAGGGGGCCCAACGGAATGAAAGTGCTAAAATTTCCTACGCCTTACGAATATAAGCCTATAACCCAATGCGCTAAAAAAGGACAATACTTTCAAAGTTACACAGAATTTTTATAAGATAGAGCTGTATAAATTATGCTTGATATGAAATTAGAAGTTTTGAGATTTAGCTCGGATAGTGATTCCACATTAGGGGTTTTATTTGATACTACCTGTGAACGTAAATTCTTATGTTTTACTTTAGAGGATGAGTTTCGTGAAGTAAAAATACCAGGTGAAACTAGAATACCTGCAGGAGAGTACAATGTAACTCTTCGTACAGTAGGTGGGCTTAACCAAAAATATAATGATAAATTTGGTGAAGAGTTCAATAAAGGAATGCTTTGGGTTAGAGATGTCCCTGGATTTGAATACATACTAATCCATATAGGAAATGACGACGACGACTCCGCTGGCTGTCTTTTAGTAGGAGATTCACAAACACAAAATGTTACAAAAAGGGGATTTATAGGTTCTTCAACTGACGCGTATAAAAGAATTTACCCACCAATAGCAGATGTTTTAGTAAATGGAGGTCAAGTTACTATAACCTACAAAGATAACACTAAAGAATAAATTATGGCAAAAGCATTTAAAGTACATAACATGTACAAAGGCAAAACTACAAAAGTAGCTAAAACAATGGCCCAGCATAATGCTTTAAAAAAGCAAGGTTATACTCATACTAAACCTAAAAAGTAATGGCTGTAGCAAAAAAGAAAAAAGCGGCGCCTAAGAAAAAAGGCAAAGCTCCGTCGCGTAAAAAATCAGAAGGTAATTATGCGAAAGTAAACAAAAAAGGTGGAACAGGCAAAAAAGCAGGTGGAGGAATGACCGCTAAAGGAGTTGCAAAGTACCGTAAAGATAATCCCGGCAGTAAGTTAAAAACTGCTGTTACAACACCACCGTCAAAACTTAAAAAAGGCAGTAAAGCAGCTAAAAGACGTAAAGCATTTTGCGCAAGATCTAAAAGCTGGAAATCGGAAAGAGGATTAGCTGCAAGAAGAAAATGGAATTGCTAATATGAAAAGAAACAAACCAAATTGCGGGTGTCTTAGTAAATACATGAAAACGCCTCAGATAGGAACTAAAGGATCTAAAGGTAGAAACGGGTGGGATGCAAAGCCCGTATTTAGAATAACTAATCCAGGAAGAAGATGAAAGCTAAAAAGAAAACAACTCCTTGTTGGAGAGGATATATAAAGCAAGGAACAAAAAAGAAAGGCGGAAAAACCGTTAATAATTGTGTTCCAGTTAAAAAAACTAAAAAAAGATAAAATGGGAGTAAAAGTTGTACCAAAAAACAAAAAAGCAGCGGCATTAGCGAAAAAAGCAGAAGAGGTAAAAAAAAGAAATCCTAAAAGAGCAGAAAGATTAAAAAAACGCTCTGTAAAAAAAGTAGAAAGAGAAGATAAGAAGGAAAAAAGAGTAGATGCTAGAACTGAGCGTAAGATAGCCCGCAAAGAAACCAAGCAAGCAGAAGCTGGAAAGGACGTTGTAAACGCAAAAAGCGGTAGTAGAAAAGAAGCAAGAAAGTTCAAAAAATATGTAAAGAAAACAAAGCAAGTAAACAAACTTGGAAAAACCGAATCCGGTAAAAGAGTAGCAGCAGCAAAAAAAGCTAAGCTAGAGGCAGCGGCAGCAGTTAAAGAAAAAGCCAGAAAAAAAGGCATGGGAAATAAAAATCCAGGCAAGACAGCCGCCGCAAGTACAGCAGGTAAATCTGTAGGCAGAGCAGGCACTAAAGCCGCTACCGCTGCCAGAAAAAAGAAATACTAAACAAAAATAAATAACAGAATAGGACTGTATAAACCTAAGCCAAACATAAACATTAACATAAACAAAAACAAAAACAAAATGGCAAAATTTATCGCAATTAAGTCTACAGGTGCTGGATTAGCAGGTGGGGACGTATTATTAGGAGTAGAAGGAATTATCGGCGTAAGAGCAGCAACAGCAACGTCAACTGTAGTTTACTACGACAGCAAAGCAGCAACAATTACTCACTTAACTACAGGCACAGCTCCTTCAGTAAGAGATGCAGTTAACGCAGCATTAACGGCTAACCCAGGCGGGGTTAAAGCTAGAGTACAACTACCAGTAGGTATTACTGTAAGTGCAATAGCAATAGCATAATTATTTTTAATAACCCTGCGGAGTAAAATTTGCGGGGTTTTTATTAAACTAAAGAATATGAGCAAAATAATTTCATGGTTGACTGGAGGACTTATAAAAGAAGTAGGTAAGGTAATCGACAGCTTGACTACCACAAAGGAAGAAAAACTTGAAATTAAAAAACAATTGCAGGTTATTCTTGAAAAAGCAGAGGCTAACGCGCAAGTGGAAGTTACAGCAAGATGGAAGTCGGACATGAGTTCGGATAGCTTTCTTTCTAAAAATATTCGGCCAATGGTATTAATATACCTAACATTTGTATTTTCATTATTAGCATTTGCGGATGGGAACATTGGTGAATTTAAAATAGCAACAGAGTACATACCTATTTTTCAAACCTTGCTAGTTACCGTTTACGGCGCATATTTTGTGGGTAGATCTTGGGAAAAAGGGCGCAAGATAATGAATAATAAAGATAAATGAAGTAGTTTTACCAGATTTCGTGTAATTATATAATAAATATAATAACAATTAAATCTAATACTATGAAAAATCTAATTATTGCATTATTTATTACACTAACATCGTTTACAGCAAAAGCACAAGAACAGTTTAACGGAATCTGGCAAAGCGAAGGAACGGATTACTTAAAAACAATTTTAGCTTCCGAATATTCGGTTTTACAATGCTACAACACTTCTTTTAAGGAATATAACGTTATAACAGAAAAAGTTGTTGTAAAAGAAAAAAACAAATTTATCACGGAATTATATAATCCAGATAATGGATACCGTGTTACAATAGAGTACACATTAATAAACAAAGATTCAATTTCTAGTAAATACACCGGTGATATTACCGGAGTTTACGGAATAAAACGATTATATTAAAAAAAAATCATGGCTTATAAACAAAATTTTGGCAGAAACAATTTAACAAACGCAAACATATCCGCCCTTACTAATGGAGGCACTGACCCAGAAACTGACCCAGAACCAAATGGAGTCGTTGCATCTGATTCCGATGAAACTTTTGGTAGCGGAGTTACCAATGAGCTACCTACAGTAGATCTGGGGATTGTTAAAAGAACTAAGCCTGCAGCAACAGAGCTTTCTAACGAGGAAAGATCGAATATGCTAAGAAGACAAATAATAGCAGGAAAAGGGGATCTTCTTGATACAAGTTATCTTCCAAACAACCCTAATATAACGCAAACAACCGCAACTGTCACAAAAAACAGCACAGATGGAAAGACGTATGATGTTATTGAGGATACGTTTCAAAACTCCCTAGGAGGCAAGCCGACTGTTATAACACAAGGAAATGGTAATATTTCTATGGATAATATGAAACCTCAATATTACTCAAACTCTGAAGCTCGAACTCAGGTAGCAAACTCGGTAAATCGCCAAAACACTAACCCTATGATACCTGGCACGTCAACTGCTACTGGAAGTGGGAGACAAAATTACATGACCCGAGTTACAGGGGGAGGGGACACTGGCTTGCCCTTAATAAAGGAAGCCCAAAATGTTTTAACTGGGGATATACTAGGAGAAATTTCAAATTCCGCCAGGCCAACCACAACTCTCTCAAGCAGAAATGCTGCAACTGGTTTTTACTCAGGAAATGCGAATAGGACAAGCACAAACACTCCGCAGCTGGATGGAAGAGAAAGATATATAAATGTAACTAGGCGCATGGGCCCGGAGGATCTTCGAAACTTTGTTGATCAAGATAGCTTAGGTGGCCTTGGTGGCAGGAGGACTACAAGCGCTTATGTTGCAGGAAAAAAATTTAAAAACAGAACATTTATGAATAATACCGGCTTTAACATAACAAGCGGTGACGAAGATTAAAAACTAACTAATAAAAAAAATAATTATGGCATTTAAAATGACCCCAGGAATTAAAGGTAATCCCGCGAATAATTCAATAATGGGCGGAGGCTGCGGAGGAGACGGACAACCCCCTTGCCCACCTAGATTTCAAGCAGAAAAAAATGTAGCACTAGTGGCGGACAGATCTTCTAGTTCTAGATCTAAATCCATTAAAGCAAAAAAGAAAGCCGCTGTAGTAGCACCAGCACCAGCACCAGCACCAGCACCGGTGAGACTTCAAATTAACTTACCTAAAGGGTATAAGTTTAAAGATGAGCTTCAAGAAAAAATGTTTTATGACAAGTTTTCACAGGCTCTTGAGAAGGGCAAGTATAAGAATCAGGAAGAATTAGACAAAGCTATAATATCACAGCTAGTTGGAACCCGTCCTGTAGGGCCAACAGATCCGGAGGGACCTATTATAGTCAACCCTAAAGAGCCAGTTGTAGTGGCGCCTATTAAAGGAGGGGGAGAGTTTGAAGCATCGCCTATCAAAAGCGTTGTCAAAAAATAAAAATTAATAATTAACAATTAAATTAAATCAAAATGAGTAAAGTAAAAAAGATGGAGGTAACTCCAAAGGCAATCACTAAAGACGAGTTAAAGAAAGTAACAGAGCTGCAAACGGAGTTGCAATCTTATTTAGCTAACATTGGTGTATTAGAGGTACAAAAAGCCAAAGCTATTTTTCAGGTAAACATGCTTGAAAAAGAAATGGGGGAGGTAAAAAAGGACATTGAAGCTAATTATGGTCCAGTTAATATTAATCTTTCTGACGGAACTTACGAGGAAATTAAAGAGTAAGTTATGGAAAGTGTTATAAGAAAAATTAGTATCGGGGCTGACTATAAAAACGAAGCAATGCACTACTCTGTTAAACAGACAGTTTACGGCGGCCACGAAATTTCTCATATAATATTTGAAAAGTCTGATAATTCTTATAACATATTTATTAAGAAAGTAGACGAGGTAATGCCATGGAAGAAATTTAATTCTAACATGGCAATATCCGTTGAATATGACTTAGAGTATTAATGCGGAGCGTGTATGACTTTATCATAAAGCCGGTAGGCAAAAGATATGATAACGAGATCAAGGTTGGGGAGCGTACCCTTATAACAAATAGCTCTATAGAAAGCTTTAAGCATGTCAATAACGTTGCTGAAGTAATTGAAACTCCTGTTGCATTTGCGACGTCAATAAAAAAAGGGGATTTAATTATTGTGCACCATAATGTGTTTAGGGTGTTTTACGATATGAAAGGAATCAAAAAGAACAGCAGATCCTTTTTAAAAGACGATTTGTTTTTTTGTGCAGTAGATCAAATTTATTTATATAAAAGGAAAGACTTATGGAAATCCTTTGGAGACAGGTGCTTTGTTGCTCCTGTTAAAAATAAAGACATTTTAAGCAGTCAAAAAACCACTGATCTTATTGGTATACTAAAAATAGGTAATAGTTCCTTAAAGAGCTCCGGAATTAACACAGGGGACATAATAGGGTTTACGCCGAACAGCGAATGGGAATTTATTATAGATGACCAGATTATGTATTGTATGAAATCAAATGATATTGTTATAAAGTATGAACTCGATAGAAACGAAGAGGAGTATAATAGCCGCTGGGCACAAAGCAATTAAAGAATTAGTAAAGGTAGCAGAGGAAAAGATCGTTGACTCAGATGAAGATATATCAGCTGACAGACTTAAAAATGCTGCCGCTACTAAAAAACTTTGTATATTAGATGCTTTTGAAATACTAAACAGAATACAGGAAGAAGAAAACATGATTGCTAAGGCAACTGGAACTTCTGATAAACCTGCATTTAAAGGCTTTGCAGAGGGGAGATCTAAATAATGGCTTATAAGCAAGAATTATATAGTATAGTCAAGGACTATATTAAACCCCAAGCAATTAAGAAAAAAAATCGTTATGCAAAATGGGAGTATGGTTATGACAAAGAACATGATGTTGTTGTTATAAGTAAGACCGGCAAAATAGGTGATATATACTTAATAAGCGGGGTGCATATTGCTTTACCTCTATTGCAAGACAAACCTAATAAAGGGATAAACAAGTGGAAAGCCGCTAAGTATCCAGGGGAATTAAGTAAAATAAAAAGCGAAGCGGATTGGATTAAATACCCTGATGCTTTTAAAGAAAAATGGTATGGGTATATTGACGAGGAGTTTAATAGGCGTGAAGAAGGCTTTTGGTTTTATAACCAGGATAAGCCTACTTACATTACTGGTACTCATTACATGTACTTGCAGTGGTCCAAGATTGACGTTGGGCAACCAGACTTTCGGGAATCAAACAGACTATTCTATCTATTCTGGGAAGCTTGCAAAGCAGACAACAGAAGCTACGGCATGTGCTACCTTAAAAACAGGAGATCAGGATTTTCTTTCATGGCTTCCGGCGAAACCGTTAACCAAGCAACAATATCTTCGGATGCTCGATTTGGTATACTGTCCAAATCTGGACCCGATGCAAAGAAGATGTTTACAGACAAAGTTGTACCAATATCGGTTAACTATCCATTCTTCTTTAAACCAATCCAGGATGGGATGGACCGTCCAAAAACAGAACTCGCATACAGGGTTCCCGCCTCAAAATTCACAAGAAGGAAACTTGACGCCAACGCGGTACCAGAAGAAATCGCAGGGCTTGACACCACGGTCGACTGGAAAAATACAGGCGACAACTCGTACGATGGGGAAAAACTAAAGTTACTAGTACATGACGAAAGCGGTAAATGGGAGAGACCCACAAATATACTTAACAATTGGCGGGTTACAAAGACCTGCTTAAGATTAGGTAGCCGGGTTATTGGAAAGTGCATGATGGGATCAACATCAAACGCATTAGATAAAGGGGGTAAAAACTTCAAAAAACTATACGATAGTTCTGACGTAAAAAATAGGAACAAAAATGGCCAAACAAGAAGTGGCTTGTATAAACTGTTTATTCCAATGGAATGGAATTACGAAGGGTTTATTGACGAATATGGTTGGCCGGTATTTGAAACACCTAAAAAAGAAACGGAAGGCCCTCATGGAACTTCTATTGAAGAGGGGGTTATTAATCATTGGGAAAACGAAGTAGAGGGATTAAAAGATGATCCAGATGCACTGAACGAATATTATCGTCAATTTCCAAGAACAGAGCAACACGCATTCAGAGATGAATCAAAACAATCCATATTTAACTTAACAAAAATATATCAGCAGATAGATTACAACGAAGAGTTAAGGAATAATACAATGGTTACACAAGGTAACTTTCAATGGAAAAATGGCATTAAAGATACTGAGGTAATATTTTACCCTAATAAAGACGGTAGATTTTATATTACTTGGGTACCTAATCAAGAGCAACAAAACAATATAACGATAAAAAATGGTATTAAATATCCAGGAAATGAGCACATGGGTGCCTTTGGTTGTGACAGTTACGATATTAGTGGTGTCGTTGGCGGCGGCGGCTCTAACGGAGCTTTACATGGATTAACTAAATTTTCAATGGAGGACGTACCTCCTAATCATTTCTTTTTAGAGTATATCGCAAGACCAGCAACAGCTGAAATGTTTTTTGAAGATGTATTAATGGCTATGGTGTTTTACGGCATGCCTATACTTGCGGAGAACAATAAACCAAGATTACTTTATTATATAAAAAGAAGGGGATACAGGGGTTTTAGTATTAATAGACCCGATAGAACCTACAATAAGTTATCAATAGCAGAAAGAGAAGTAGGTGGAATACCTAATTCAAGCGAGGATATAAAACAAGCTCATGCATCCGCTATTGAAACATACATAGAGGATTTTGTTGGCGAAAAAGTAGACGGGTATGGAGATGTTTATTTACAAAGAACATTACAAGATTGGGCTAAGTTTGATATAAACAATAGAACAAAGCATGATGCATCTATAAGCTCAGGGCTAGCCTTAATGGCTTGCAATAAGCACAGGTATACACCCCGAGCGGCAACGCAAAAAAAAGTGTACACTTTAGGATTTAAAAAATACAATAACGAGGGAGCTACTTCAAAAATAATATAATAAATGAATGTAAGTACAAACACTAATAGCCCATTTCCTGATCAGGTAGTTAGCGATGCTGAGAAAGCTACGCTAGAATACGGATTGCAGGTGTCAAGGGCTATCGAGCAGGAGTGGTTTAATTATGGAGGGGCTGGGTCAAATAGATATTCTGTTAACTGGAATAGCTTTCATAACCTTAGGCTATATGCTAGGGGAGAGCAAAGCGTGCAAAAGTACAAAGACGAGTTGGCTATTAATGGTGATTTGTCTTATCTTAATTTAGACTGGAAGCCAGTTCCAATACTTTCAAAGTTTTCTAATATTGTAGCGAATGGTATTACACAAAAGCAATACGACCTATCTGCATATTCTCAAGACCCTCAGTCTTTAAAGAAAAGAACTAGATACGCTGAAAATATTCTATTTGATATGCTAACGGTAGAATCGCGAGCTAAAGCCAGTGAGATTATACCTATGGATTTGAGTAGGTCCGGTATACCTGACAACGCTCTTCCTGAAACGCTGGAGGAAAGAGATCTCCACATGCAACTTAGATATAAGCCCGCTATAGAAATTGCGGAAGAGGAGGCAATCAATACGGTATTAGCTACAAATGAATACGACTTAGTGAGAGCTAGGGTTAATCAAGATTTGGTTAACATAGGAATTGGGGTAACAAAAACATCGTTTAACCCTGCTGAAGGTATTGTAGTAGATTATGTAGACCCTGCTTATTGTGTATGGTCGTACACGGAGGACCCTAATTTTGATGACATATACTATGTAGGTGAGGTAAAGTCTATATCAATACCTGAACTTAAAAAAGAGTTTCCTTATATATCCAACGAGGAGCTAGAAAAAATTCAAAAGTCTCCAGGAAACAGAAGGATGATTCAGGGATTTGAAAATTATGACAATAACACTGTTCAGGTATTATATTTTGAATACAAAACCTATACGGATCAGGTGTTTAAAATAAAAAGAACAGACACTGGTTTAGAAAAGGCTATTGAAAAAACCGATATGTTTAATCCACCTCCAAATGACAATTTTGAAAGAGTAGCTAGATCTATTGAAGTGTTGTATGAAGGAGCTAAAATTATAGGTACTGATATAATGCTTAAATGGAATATGTCGGAAAATATGACTCGTCCTTTAGCCGATACTACCAGAGTTGAAATGAGTTACTCAATGAGCGCCCCGCGAATGTATAAAGGGGTAATACAATCACTTATAAGTAAGTGTATTGGTTTTGCAGATGTTATACAGCTAACCCACTTAAAAATACAACAAGTATTAGCTAGGATGGTTCCGGACGGGGTCTTTCTGGATGTAGACGGTTTAGCCGAGGTTGATTTAGGTAATGGTACAAATTACAACCCTCAGGAAGCATTGAATATGTATTTCCAAACTGGTTCCGTTGTTGGTAGATCTATGACCCAAGAAGGGGATATGAACAGAGGTAAGGTTCCTATACAAGAATTATCAAGCTCCTCTGGAATAGGTAAAATACAAGCTTTGATTACTGCATATAATTATAATATGCAAATGATTAGGGACGTAACTGGATTAAACGAAGCCCGTGATGGAAGCATGCCGAGCCCGGATTCTTTAGTTGGACTTCAAAAAATGGCTGCCAATGCATCTAATGTTGCTACAAAACATATACAAGATGCTAGCATACAATTAACTTTAAGCACCTGCGAGAATATTTCTTTAAAAATAAATGACGTTTTAAACTTTCCATTAACAAAAAATTCGTTAATGAACAGTGTGTCAACTTTTAACGTTGAGACTTTAAAAGAAATTGAAAATCTTAATTTACATGATTTCGGTATATTCTTAGAAATGGAACCTGATGAAGAAGAAAGAGCAGAGCTGCAGAAAAACATACAAATATGCTTGCAGACAAAAGAAATTGATATTGAGGATTCAATAGATATTAACCAAATTAAAAACCTTAAGCTGGCTAATGAAATGCTAAAGGTAAAAAGGAAAAAAAGACAACAAAGAGAGCAAGCTTTAGTTCAGCAAAATATCCAGGCACAGGCACAGGCAAATGCCCAGGCATCTGAAAAAGCAGCAATGGCCGAAGTGCAAAAACAACAAGCACTAACCGCTGAAAAAGTTTCGATAGAGCAAGCAAAATCAAACTTTGAAATGCAAAGAATGCAAGCTGAAGCTCAAATTAAAAAAGAATTAATGGCTACTGAATTTCAGTATAACTTGCAATTAGAGCAGATAAAAGCTCGGCAAATAAAAGCTAAGGAGGATAATGCCGATGCGGCTAAAGCCAAAAGAATAGAAAAAGAAGGAACCCAGCAAAGCCAAATGATAGAACAGAGGCAAAGCAAAGGAATGCCTAAAGACTTCGAGAATATGGAGCAAGGCTCTATGAGTGGTATGGATATGTCACAGTTCATGCCTCAATAAACAAGTATTTAATAATTATATAATATCATATCATGAGTGAAAAAACAGAAGGATCTTTTAAGATCAAGTCTAAGCCAAAGCTAACTGAAGAACAATTAGCGGCTAAAAACAGAGAACCCTTAATAGACATTCCAAGCAATGTAACCCGGGTGATAATACCCAATGAAGGAGATAAGCCCGCTAAGGATCTAGAGCCAACCGCAGTTACCGAGGTAAAGTCAACGGAGGATGCCGAAGACATAGTTAAGGAAATACCTGAGCCGGTTATTAGGGAGATCATTGAAGAAAGCAAACCAAAAGAGGAAGTAGTTCCTGTTTTATCTAAACCCGAATTGCCTGAAAATATCAATAAGTTGATAGATTTCATGAAAGAAACAGGGGGCAATATGCAAGACTACATAAGGCTAAATACTAATTACGATGAAGTTGATCGTGATGTATTGGTAAAAGAATATTACAAGAGTACTAAATCCCATTTAAGCGCAGACGAAATTGATTTTATGATCGATGACAATTTTGCGTTTGATGAAGAAATAGACGAGGAGCGAGATATCCGCAGAAAAAAACTCGCATATAAAGAAGAGGTTGCAAAAGCCCGAACGTTTTTAAGTGAGACCAAGGATAAGTATTATGACGACATCAGGTTGAAGTCGCCGGCACTTACCGAGGATCAAAAAAAAGCATCGGAATTTTTTAATCGACATAAAGAGGACCAGGAAAGAAACAACGCTAATCACGAAAAGTTTAAGGCCAACACTAATCAATTACTTAATAACGAATTTGAAGGTTTCGATTTTACATTAGGTGAAAAAAAATTTAGATATGGCGTACAAAACCCATCGCAGGTAGCAGAAACGCAATCGGACATCGGTAATTTTATAGGGAAGTTCCTTGGAAAAGATGGTATGATTGAAGATACCGCAGGGTATCACAAAGCATTGTATGCGGGTGCAAATGCCGATAAAATGGCAAATCACTTTTACGAACAAGGCAAAGCCGATGCTATTAGAGATGTTGTAAACAAATCTAATAATACATCCAGCTCAGCTAGAAAAGCTGCGCCGATAGACGGAGCAAGGTTTGGTGCATACAAAGTGAAATCAGTTTCTGGAGCGGACTCGACAAAACTAAAAATTAAAAAGTTTAAAAATTAATAACAATGAGTTTATTACCACAATTTGGGGATATAGTCCCTTCACAATCACAGCAGATACTTAATACCAACTACCTACAATGGACCGCCAATGGGGGAGCTGGAGCAGTGCCTGCTAATTTTGCTGATTTTGCACAGCAATATTTACCAGAAATTTATGAAGCAGAAGTAGAGCGTTATGGAAACAGAACGTTAGCTGGATTTCTAAACATGGTTGGCGCTGAAATGCCAATGACATCTGATCAAGTAATTTGGTCTGAACAAAATCGTTTGCATATTGCTTATGATGATTGTACTTACGCTGGAGGAGCACCTACTGTCTTAGTTATAGGAGGAGGCGCTACTGCCCAAAACGTAATGTCTATCAACGATACAGTTGTTCTTTTGGACACAGTAACAGGAACAGAAGCTAAAGCTGTTGTAACTGCTACTACCCCAGGAGTTGCTGGTGTTGGAAGTGTTACTCTTCAGTTTTATAACGGAAACGTATTAAACACTGCTGGATCTGTATTTACATCTGGTAGCATTAAGGTTTTTGTATATGGATCTGATTACTCTAAAGGTACCACTATTGGTGCTGGAGCTGGAAATTCAGCTGCTAGAGTATCTGTTGAGCCAGTATTAACGCAATTTTCAAACTCTCCAATCATAATTAGAGATCAGTATGTTGTATCTGGATCAGATACCGCACAGATTGGTTGGGTAAATGTAGCAACTGAAGATGGAACTGACGGATACCTATGGTACCTGAAGGCTGCATCTGAAACTCGCTTACGTTTCCAAGACTACTTAGAAATGGCTATGGTAGAAGGAGAATTAAATACAAATGCAGGAGCAGGTGCTTACCAGGACCTACAGCAGCCAGGAACACAAGGTTTGTTTGCAGCTATCCAAGATAGAGGTAATGTACAAACTGGATTCACGGCCGCTAACGGACTAACTGAATTTGATGCAATTCTTAAAAACCTAGATACTCAAGGAGCTATCGAAGAAAACATGCTGTTTTTACAACGTCAAACTTCTTTAGATTTTGATGATATGCTAGCTGCAATCTCTAGTGGACAAACTGGAGGAGTTGCTTACGGTTTGTTTGAAAATTCAGAGGACATGGCACTTAACTTAGGATTTAGTGGATTCCGTAGAGGATCTTACGATTTCTATAAAACAGATTGGAAATACTTAAATGACGCATCCACTCGTGGAGGAATTACTGGAGTTAATTCAATCGAAGGTGTGTTAGTACCAGCTGGGACATCAACTGTTTACGATCAAATTTTAGGAACAAATATCAGACGTCCATTCTTGCACGTACGATACAGAGCTTCTCAAACTGATGACCGTAGAATGAAATCTTGGTTAACAGGATCTGTTGGTGGTGCTCAAACTTCAACTCTTGATGCAATGGAAGTAAACTTCCTATCTGAGAGATGTTTAGTAACGCAAGCTGCTAATAACTTTGTACTATTCAAAGGAATCTAAGGATTCAAATAATGTAGGGATAAGGGTGCCTTCGGGCACTCTTACTTTACTTTTTAACTATTAAATTATATTATATTATGGCAAATAAAAAACCAGTAGCTAAAAAAGCTACACAAGTAGAAAAAATTGTAGAAGAAATTACAATACCTACTATAAAAGAAACAAAAGTAGCATCTAAACCTCAATGGGAAATTAAGGATAGAATATACTACTTAATAGGAAACAAATCTCCGCTAACATTAACAATACCAGGAAGGCACACTAGAAAGCATTCTTTGTTATATTTTGATCCAGAAAATGGAAAACAAAAAGAACTTAGATACGCAACTAACCATGATTCCCCATTTAAGGAAAATCAAGATGGCGAGGCAACCTTAGGGCATATAATGTTTAGGGACGGCGATTTAAAAGTACCAAAAGAAAAACAAAATTTGCAAAAGCTACTTTCTTTGTATCACCCTTTGAAAGGAAGAATATACCAAGAATTTGATGCAGTAGAGGAAGCTTATGACGATCTAGAACTACTAGATATCCAAACAGACGCAGCTGTATTTGCTAGAGAAATGGATATTGATGATGCGGAAGCTATATTAAGAGTTGAAATGGGTACCTCAGTGAATAAATTATCTTCTAAAGAAATTAAAAGAGATTTAAGATTATTTGCAAGAAGCAACCCGTATTTGTTCTTAGAATTAGCGCAAGACGAGAATGTAGGCCTTAGAAATACAGCCATTAAAGCTACCGAAGCAGGCGTCATTACGTTGTCTCAAGATCAAAGAACATTTTCCTGGACTTCTAATGGGAGGAAGCTAATGAATGTGCCGTTTGATGAAAATCCATACTCAGCAATGGCAGCTTATTTCAAAACCGACGAAGGTGGCGAAGTATTTAGATCTATAGAAAAAAAGATTAATTAGTAGTTTTTAAAAAAACTATGTAATTATATTATAGATGGTGAATTAATTTTAGCCGGCTTCATCACTGGAGCCGGTTAATATTTATAATAAAAAGAAATAAAATGGCAGTAAATGTAGATATAGTTTATAAAACGGTATTACTTATTCTGAATAAAGAGCAGAGAGGTAATTTAACTCCGGATGAATTCAACAAGGTTGCTACGCAGGTACAGTTGGAAATCTTCGAGAGCTATTTTGATACTCTTAATATGCAATTGCGTAGGCCCGACAATGATACAGAATACGGAGATCGCATTAAAAATGTAGACAACAGTATAGCTGTATTTAAAACATACGGCACGTCGACTTATGTGCCAGGAGGCGGGTATTTTACTTTACCAACAATTTCAGGAGCTACGCCCGCGCCTACTGAATCAATTACGGGAGACGGAATTTCTATATCATTTCCTTTTACAACAATATCTCCTTCCCAATTACAAACCAGCGTGATTACAGCTACAATAAATGGAGTATCAACAACGGCATTTACCATAAGTGGAGATAACGTTGTATTTGATTCTATACCTGCTTTAAATGACGCAATAATAGTTACAGCTGCTCCAGAGGACTTTTACAAGTTAGGCACAGTAATATATAAAGATTCTAACGAAGCGCAGCTATCTCAGCGAAACGAGCTTCTATACTTAAACAACAATCCTTTGTTAGCCCCCACGGAAACATATCCCATATATTTATATGAGAATCATAAATTATACTTATACCCGCAAACCATTACATCGGATATAAGTATTAGTTACTTAAGAAAACCCGTGGACGTAACCTGGAACTTTACAATACCATCGGGTCAAAACTATTACCAATACAATCCAACTAACTCAGTTAATTTTGAGCTATCAAAAACGGAACAAGCTAATATTATACTTAAAATATTGCTTTATTCTGGAGTTGTAATACGAGATCCTTCCATAGTAAATATAGCCGCACAACAAGTGCAACAAGAAAATCAACGCTCAATAATGTAAGATATGCCTATACCTAATGGCGGTTTAATAACCGAAACTAATGAACAATACTACGCTGGAGCACAGCGCTTTTTTGTAGATGATCCCGCGGTAGTTGGCTCGATAACAACTACATTTAATACGGATTTAATATTCGGTAATGATAATCCAGCTTTGCCTGAGTATAGTTTAAACAATTTTAAATTGTATTCCAGTGCTACGGGATTAGCCGGTAGTTACACAGAGTACACGGGAAGATACTCCGTAATAGATAATACTATAACTTTTATTCCGCCGTTTGTTGGATGGAATCAGCATATAGCCGTTCAGCTAAAATCTTTAAATGGCGGAAACTTTGGAAATGAAGACGCTCTTGGAGATACGGTACAGGAAAATTACGGAAGCTACGCTTATACATCTTTAAATGATGTTATCAATGGCTTTATTGCAACCTACGTAGGAGAGCATAAATTAATAGGGGATGTTAAAAGAACCGATGTTATATTTCACGCTAAAAGAGGGTTGCAGGAATTTAGTTACGACACATTGAAAAGCGTCAAGTCTCAAGAACTTACAATATCTCCTAGCCTTAGCGTTATAATACCACAGGACTACGTTAATTACACAGCTATATCTTATATAGATGCATTAGGCGTGAAACACCCTATATATCCTGCAAATAATTTAACAATAAGCCCCTACGAAATCCCAGTGCAAGATGGCACAGGTCAACCAACCCAGGATGAGATAGGTGACAATATAGAGGGGACTTCTATAACAAACGCTAGGTGGGCGACAGCAAATGATAGCCTTTTAAACGGTAATATTACCATGCAAGATTACTTGTCTTATGCTAATTATTTAACCGGAAATCCTTTTTACGGACAAAGGTATGGCAATGAGCCGCAATATGCTCAAAGAAATGGCTGGTTCAATATGAATGAAAGAGATGGTACAATAGCTTTTTCATCAAATTTAAAAGACAGATTAATAGTACTTGAATATATATCAGACGGATTAGCATACGACTTGGATTCTAGGATACCTAAGATGGCCGAGGATGCATTATATGCACACATACTATATTCTATATTAGCTGGAAGAATTAATCAACCAGAGTACGTTATACAGCGTTTAAAACGCGATAGAGCGGCTAAGTTAAGAAATGCTAAAATAAGATTGTCTAACATTAAACTATCAGAAATAGTACAAGTAATGAGAGGCAAGTCTAAATGGATAAAATCATAATTTAATGGCACAAGAAATCAAAAACACATTTCTAAAATCCAAGATGAATAAAGATCTTGATGATAGAATATTGCCTAACGGCGAATATAGGGATGCTCGGAATATATCAGTTGGTAGATCTGAAGATAGCGATGTCGGTGCTTTAGAAAATGTAATTGGAAACAATTTAGTTGCTGGTACTGATATTGCAGCTGGATTAACTATTATAGGAATTAAAGAAAGTAATTCTTTAAATCAAATTTTTGTGTTTTTAACAGACTACACAGACCCAAACCCTCTTAACCCTACTAATGCACCTTCTACTTCAAAGCATTATATTTATTCATATAATAATACAACAGGAGCATACACTAGATTAGTGCAAGGTGAATTTTTAAATTTTTCCACTACAAATAGAATAGTAGGTATAAACTTAATTGAAAATTTATTATTTTGGACAGACAATAGAAATCAGCCTAGAAAAATAAATATTGATGTAGCAAGAGCTTTCGAACCCGGTGGATTATCAACCACCGTTGGAGATTATTATACTGAAGAACACCAAATATCTGTTGCAAAGTACAATCCATATCAACCCATAAGTCTTTATAATAGAGTTGATTTAAAGGCAAGAGCAGGTGCTACAACTACTACTTTTACTTTAGAAGGCACAAGCAGAGCAGAACTTATTGAATTTATAGGGGCCGTGGTTGTTTGCACAGAAACAAATCCCCCTACACAAGGCGTTGACTTTGTTGAGGTTGTTAATATTACTGATTCTTTCACCCCACCTAATATTGTGACTGTAACTGTTTCGCCGGCAATGCAAGCGGCGCCATTAACAGGTGATTTTGTTACTCTAATAAAGTCCACAATGACTAATGAAAACGACGATCCACAGTGGCCTGGTGATCCAGATTATTTAGAGGATAGATTTGTTAGATTTAGTTATAGGCTTAAATTTGACGATAACGAGTATTCCTTAATGGCACCTTTTACGCAGATAGCGTATATACCAAAACAAAAAGGGTATTTTATTAACGGAGACGAGGATGCGGCTTATCAATCTACTATAGTTGGATTTATGGAAAACACGGTCCAAAATATAGGTTTGGTCATACCTTTGCCTACGTCTGCAAATAAAATGATAGCTGATTATAAAATTAGTGGTATAGAAATATTATTTAGAGAAAGCAATGGTCTTGCCGTAAAAGTACTTGAAAAAATTTCAGCAAATGAAATTGCGGGGGCAAGTGGTATAGATAGTTATTACACATACGAATACCAATCAAGAAAACCATACAGAACTTTGCCTGAAGCCCAAACAGTAAGGGTTTACGATAAGGTGCCTGTTAGGGCATTTTCTCAAGAATCAGCGGGTAATAGAATTATATATGGTAATTTTAGAGATCAACACACACCTCCTGCAAATATAAATTATAATTGCAGAATAACTAAAAAGTCTACAACTGGAGCGTATAATAATTGGATAGAGTACCCTAATCATTCTGTAAAAAGAAATAGAAATTATCAAGTAGGGTTTGTTTTAGCAGACAAGTTCGGAAGACAATCCCCGGTTTTGCTTTCATCAGTAGGAGCAGGTAGTGAAAACAGCGGTACATTTTATTCTGGGTCCACAATATATAGCCCTTATGATTTGCTAAAAACAGACACAGATGTAGACACCTGGTTTGGAGATGCAATACAGGTATTAGTAAATTCACCCATTGAATCAGAAATAAATAGCGCAGCAGGAACACCTGGTCTTTATGCTTTAAAGCAGCAAAATGCTTCCACAGGAGAAGGGTTTGCTATAACAGTAGGGTTTGTGTCTTCAGGCGTTTCACCTATAACAGACAGTACTTGGGAGTTTTTCTTAAACAGTGCCACCTACGGCAACAACATTAATATACCCGTTGTGGGAGATTATTTAAGAGGTGCCCGTCAAGACTTTGTTAAAGTTACAGCTATAACAAATCCTGTCTCTAATAAATATATTGTTACTACGGACGGTAGAGTAAGTGATACTTATCTAAGATCTTTAAATTTACCTTCTAATACCCCGGACTTAAAATTTGCTTATACTATAAATGACTTAGGTTGGTACAGTTATAAAATAGTTGTAAAGCAAACCGAACAAGATTACTATAACGTTTACTTGCCTGGAATACTCAACGGGTACCCTGGGCAGAGCTCTACAGGGGTGAATAATGGTCCTTTTCCAACAGACGAGGTGAATCTTACCGCTCATACTGTTTTATTTAATGACAATATAAATAAAATTCCTAGAGACCTAGCCGAAGTAGGCCCTGATCAAAAACAATTTAGAAGCTCTGTAACTCTTTACGGTATTGTATCTAATACAATGATTAGTCCATCAAGCCCGGCTATTCCTTCTAATACGCAATATTACCCAAGGCTCCAGTCTATGGGTCAAAATGCTATTTCGCATACATCGACAGCTATTGCTACAGCGGATGAATTTGATATGGCTTTTAGCGATTTATCTTCGACAGGAGGTACTACCGTGGGAGGCGATTATGGAAATAAAGTTTTTTATCAAATAGACACGAAGCCATTAATAGCAAGAATATCTACCACAGAAAAACCAATAGGGCAAGAAAATATTGCAGCTGTAGGAGACCTTCCATACAATATGCTTCCTTATTTAGCTATTTATGAAACAGAAGCGGTAGAATCTCTTTTAGATATTTATTGGGAAACTACTACATCGGGGCTAATAGTTGATCTAAATCAGGATGTGGCTTCAACAAATGTTGGTGTAGTTGGTTTTGAAAACCTCAATTGGGAATTTAAGGAGGATACTACACAAAATCAGGCTGTTACTCCTTCGTATTTTAGTGCTATAAACAATGAAGGAGATCCTTACGTAGGGGATTTAACACCTTCTTTAAGTGGCATAAGAAACGGGCTTGATCAACCTAACACTGATTTTGATATTGTAAAAGGGGCTGTAGGTACTATCAATGAAGGAAAATTCCAAATTATATATACAAAAAGCTCTTCTCCTATATATGAAGCAGCTAGCCCCACAAGAGATGTTTATTCTTTTGAGGTGACTCTTGAGCCTACAACTGGAGATCCTTTTGTAGTGCAGCTTAATGGTGTGGAAGGAGGCTTTGGAGCTTTAAAAAACGTACAACCAACGGTAAACCAGCCTGGTAATGTAACCGACGCTACACCCTCCACAGCAGTGTTAATACCTGCGGGTGATATTACTAGCTTACAACCTAAAAACGGTAGTGCTACAGCAGCTGGAGAAAAAGAAGGACTTAGGTATTACATAATAAAAAACCCAAGTGGAGGTGGTAATGAGATTCCTAGTAACTGGGACATGAATGAGACTACGGGGGAATTAACACAACTCACCCCAAACAATGAGTTTGAGGGTAACGGATTAGCTACATACAATGTAAGACTAATAGTAGTTGATGCCGAAGGAGACTCTAATTCAGCTGGTTTATTCGAAGGATATGAACCTCTTAGTACCTTCAGGAATTTTACTATAACGTTAAACCCTACCCCGCTAAACGACGAAATAACAGAAGGAAGGATTTGTGTAGTAGATAATAGTAACTCTGGAATACCTGCTAAAATTATATCATCTAATTTTTCTGCGCAAATTAATGCTGCAGTTAATGGAGCTCCTCCTGCTTTTCCGGATGGCTCTTTTGGGCATTGGAAATGGGGTATACCTAATCCTTATGGCCCTACAGGAAGAAAAGGCAGCCATACAACGGGATGTATTTATTATATAGGAACCAGCAACCCAATGGCTGCTGATATAGGGTCTGGAGCTCAAAATCAAATACTTAGCCAGGCTAAAGGGCTTGATACGAATTTTAGTAATAGTGCTAACACCCCTGTTTTTTATCACAAGATAGGAACTGGTTCGCACCGAAGTGGCGTGATACATTTTACAATTAATACTTTCTCTCCTTCTAGATTTGCGCAAATACCTAATGTATTTCTTGTGCCAAATGCAAGGTTTTACTATAGGCAGCCAACAGAAGTAAATGAAAATCCTAATTGGACTTTATTAGGAAGAAGTTCAGAAATGAATCAGGTTGGAAGCACAACGAACACGAATTTTGGACGCTATAATGACGCACCTGCGTTAGAAACTACCTTTACCTATTTCAATAGTGCTATTGAGGTACCTACACCTCCTAATGAAGGTGTGTTTAGGGCTGTAAGCAATTCAGAAGATCTCCAGAACGTATGGGTGCAGACTATGAGGGCATTTGATTTTGACGATTTATATGATTCTACTCTGGCCGGTGCTAGTTCTGCTGCGGGTATTGAGTACGCAATAGTTCTTACTGGGCAACAACAATGCAGCCCAAACAATAATTCTGGAGACGCTCAACTCACTAATGAGGGTATCTGCAGATCTTATGTGATAGCTGATGACTTAAATTTTCCTACATGCGCAGCATGGCAAAATAAAAATCTTTACACTGCAAACGGAAGTGTGCCTGGAAAACTGTTTAAGTATGACACTAGCACTGTTGGGACTAATAGTGACACTGCTTGGAGATACATAAATAATGATACAGTTTCAACCCACACTTACAGATACGCTAGAAGCCCATACGGTGACTATGCAACCGAGCTTTACACGGGTCCCTCAAATAATGTGTTGTTTATACCCACAGAGGAAACAAATAAGTACGTAAACATTAAATTAGACAGAGGTGCTTTATCAAATATTCTTCCGTATAATAACTTAGTAGATACCGACAAATACGGAAATAATATTCCAGGGCAAACTACTATATATCAAGACCTGCAATTTAATGTAGCTTTTTCACCTGAAACAGGCAAAAAGGAACCTAGTTTGCTTAGTAACACAGGAGTAGCTGGAATAAGGGTGTTTGAAGAAGAGAGCGCAGAATTTAATCATTTACAAAACTACAGAAATAAGGGAACCTTGAGAGTAGCTAAACCACTTAACCCATAATCATAAATGGCAGCAATAATAGAATTAAAATACTTTAATACGTTTTGGCTTAAAAAAATTAAATCAATTACAGACGTTCTTCCAGGAACTGCAGCTCAAATAGATACATACGATGCCTCTACTAAAGTAATGACTCTCAATACCCTTTGGTCCGCTAACAGGGTTAACGTGGGGATGGAAACCACTGTTTTTTGGGATATATCAGGAACCACATATAAATGGTTCAGTTATGTGGTGGCTTTAGACAATAGTGGAGCAACAACCAAGATTACAGTAAACGATTCTCCCCCTATACCTATTGGTCCGTCATTGCCACAGAATGTAGTGCTTGGCAAAATTATTAATTTTGATAATATACCTCAAGCGTATATAGCTACAGCAGATGTGGATACGGATTGGTTATTAGAAGAGTCCAGAATACGAGGTGGGTATAATAATACAAGTGTAGATCTTGGGGTTAAGGCTTATCTAGTAGAAGAAGATCCTAGGCAAAAACATAGATTTAGTTCACTTATACATTCCGGCATATTTAACTCTAGAACAAATGTCAATCAAACAAATCAATTTTCAGTCGGTGAAGACATAACCCGCACAATTGACCCAGCTAATGGCTCTATACAAAAATTATATGCGGAAGACACTAACTTAATTATTTTTCAAGAAAGCAAAGTAAGTAGATCTTTAATTGATAAAGATGCAATATACTCAGCTGAAGGGAATGCTAGCGTTACTAGTCGAAATCTAGTTATCGGGCAAAATGTAGCGTACGCAGGAGAATATGGCATAAGCACAGATCCGGAATCATTTGCGGTTAATGGATACAGAAAGTATTTTACCGACAGAAACCAAAATGTTGTATGTAGATTATCTAGGGACGGCATTACAGTTATATCTAGCTATGGTATGACAGACTTTTTTAGAGATAAGCTTTCTACTGCTAAAGATAATTTAATAGGTGGCTGGGATGCACATAACAAGCAATACGTTTTATCTATGCGCCAGTCAGATAGTTCTTTTGCCACTGAAAGCAGCTATGACACATTAGCTTTTGATGAAACAGCCAAAGGGTGGGTAAGCCTTTTTAGTTACAGACCTAATAAAATTATTAGTCTAAACAACAATTATTTTACAGCTTACGAAGGTAAATTATGGAAGCATTATGAAAAACCTCCAAACAACTCGTCAATGGTGCGATTTTATGGAGTAACTTACAGTGCGAGAGTAACCTTTGTTTTTAACGGGGGTCCCTCAATGGTTAAAAACTTTCAAACCATAAACTACGAGGGAGATAGTGGTTGGAGTATGTCTGAATTTATAACTAATACCGACCGAGCTTTGCCTATATCGCAAGCAATTTTTGCTACCACCTTAGATCAAATGCAAAATTCGTTACTAATTAATAGTTTTAAATTAAAAGAAGACAAGTATTACGCGGATATTACAAATAACACAACGTCACAAAGAGGGGAAGTTGTATTTGGAAGATCCTCCTCCGGGGTAAAAGGATTTTTTGCTACTGTAACCATGTACACCCAAAGTGGCGGCCAAAGAAAAGAATTGTTTGCAGTAAGCACAGGGTTCGTACAATCATCATAATTAAATTAAATGAATAAAGAATTATCAAATAACTTTATAGAACAGCTGGAAGTATTACAAAATGTTTTCATAGAAAACAATAAAGTAGAAGGAATATACGGTGACGGAAAATCTTTAGTTAACAATGAAGAGTTTCCTATAATAAACAATTTTACAGATGGTCTTTATATGAGACATCTTACTATGAAAGCAGATACTGTGGTTATCAGCGCAATACACCATACAAATCATTTTTGGTTTTTGCTTTCAGGTAAAGTAATAGTGGAGTCAGATAATGAGGTTGTAGAGCACGTTGCGCCTTGCTGGTCTTATTCTATTAAAGGAACAAAAAGGCTTGTTAGATGTGTTGAGGATTGCGTTTGGATAAACGTGATAGCCAACCCCACAAATACAAAAAACATGGAACAAGTAGAAAATAATTTTTTCTCAATGACACTTGAGGAATATAATAAAAAAGAAAAGTTATGTCAGGAATAATAGTAGCCGCGGGAATCGGAGTATTAGGTAGTGTAGCCGGTGGAATTATCGGTGGTAAAGCTGCTAAGAAAGCAGCGAAGGCTGCAGCCGCAGAAAAAGCAAGAATAAGTGCGCAAATGGCCCAATTTGAAGCAAATAGGCAAGCCGTAACTAACCCTTTTTCTGATGTAACCTCTTTATCTGGTTTAATAGACGATATGAGAGGCGATTTATCTAACCCCTTTGCCAGTCTAGGTGTTGCTACGGGAGCTGCGGAAATCCAAATGGAACAAACAGATATAGCGCTAGCTAACACTTTAGATACACTACAAGCAACCGGCGCAAGTGCAGGGGGCGCCACAGCATTAGCTCAAGCCGCTAGAGCAAGTAAAAAAGATGTTGCTGCTAACATAGAGCAGCAAGAAGCTGCTAATGAAAAAATGAAGGCCCAAGGAGCACAGGATTTGCAAGCAAAAGAAATGCAACTTACGCAAATGGAAATTAGTGAGGAAGGGCGTGTTCAGAATGCTCAAGCTCAAGGTAAACAATTTATGTTTAATGCTCAAGAGCAAAGGGATATGATGACATTAGACAGGATGCAAGGAGGTATTGACCAAGCAAATCAAAATGCAGCGAATGCTAATGCAGCAAAAGCGCAAGCAACTGCGGGCATGATAAGCGGTATAACATCTTCGGTAGGTGGGCTAATGAGCTCTGGAGCATTTGCAGAAGGCGGATCTTTAGCGCCAAAGCCCAAACCAGACCCTTCTGACAGAAGATTAAAAACTGACATATTAAAAACCGGTAAATCACCTTCTGGATTAAATATATATTCTTTTGAATACATAGATAAAAGCTTTGGAGAGGGAACTTACAGCGGGGTAATGTCTGATGAAATACCAAAAGGAGCAGTTACAAAAGGAAATGATGGATTTGATCGAGTTGATTATTCTCAACTAGACGTAGAATTTAAGAAAATATAAAACATGAGTTATAGAAATCCAAAAATAATCGACGACAAGTCTGGACAAATACTTGGCCAAGCAATAGCATTAGGTGCCCAAAACATATCTAAAGGTATTATGGGTATGGAAGCCCAATACCAAGCAGCACAAAAGCGAAAAGAAGAAAAAGCCAAAGCCGCTCAACTAAAAAGAGATAGAGACTCAGATGCAATGATTAATGCCATAGAAACAAATGCAAAAAATAGAACCGCTCAATACAAACGGCAGCAGAGTTTAATGAAAAATGTTGGTGAAAATTTTACTGGCAAAATGAAAAAAAACGTAGACGAGGGCGGAAGATTAAGAATTGAAGCTGTGGGAAACAAAAGCCCTGAAATGGTGGCTAAAATTAAAAAGAATGTAGAGGAACAAGAGAACTTAAATGGCTTTATGGGCAATGTAGGTTCTATAATGCCCGAAGCCTCTGAGCTATCAGAATTAACACCAAGTCAGTTAAAAGATCTTGTGCACTATACTCCTATAAATGGAGATAAAGGCGAGTCTGCTCAACTTATTCTTAAAGGATTAATGGCTACAGAAGGCTATGGGTATGACATAATGCAAGACGATGGTATAAATTATCTTCTTATAAATACCCCTGACGGAGGACAAGCTAGATTTAGCGAAGCTGAATTAGAAGCTGCGGGGACGCTTTTTGGGAAACGAAACCAGACTACTTCCCAATATCTAGATGCAACGCTTAAAGACAAAATACTAGTGGAACAGGAAGGGGTGTCTGGCCTAGCGCTAAATCAGGCCCTAGCAGACAGCGTTCCTATTACCACAGAAGAAGTGGATGATAAAGGATATAAAATTGTTAGGCAGGAAGTCAATGCAGGTAAGCTTGATAAGTTATTGAACACGGAGATAATGGAAATTAATGCTACAATAACCACTGCCCCCTCTATTACCCAAAGAAATCAGACTTTAAACGATTTATTAATAGATCCAGACGAATTCGATGCTCTCTCTAAAGACGAGCAAGAAAAAATGATTGGGAATCAGGTTAGGGATAACATATTGCAAAAATATGGTATAAAAGCAGTAGAAGTAAAGTTGGAAAACGAAGGCACAGCCACGGAATACCGCCGCGAGAGTAGAGGTCCTGCTGCTATAAAACAAGGGGCCACCAGTACCGAAAGACTTGAAAGCTACATTGACTTTAACTCGGGATTAGAATCTTTAGTTACCACAGCGGGAGATGCCCCAGTGGGTATTGAACCAGTAATGAAACTTCTTTCGGTTGGACCAGGAAAAAAGCTAACTATAAATAGCAAAAGAAGACCTATAAATAACGCGGTATTTAATAATGGTGTCATGACGATAAATTGGGATAGACCTAAGTTTGCTGATAATGAAACGCCTCAAAGCATAGAAAAATACAGAAATCCTAACAAAACTATTTTGGATCCTATAACAAATGCCCCGGTTAAACCTGCTAAAAACTTAAACTCAAAAACTTTTGATTTAAACAACTTTGAAACATTAACTAATTTTATTCAAGATGCAGGATATGTTTCGGCTACCCAAGCGAGAGATATGGCTAAAAAAATAGTTGCAGCAAACAAAGCTAGATAATAATTACTACAATTAAAATATATATTTATGTACGAGTATCTAATTAACAACAAAACAGTAATTTTTGATAACGAAACAGATATGCTCGCGGGCCTTAAAGCGGCGGAAAAAGCTGGGTATAGCATAGAGCTGGTTAGAGATGACAGCATGTCAAAGAAGGCTGATGATAACTTCATGACAGAAAAAACCCCAGAAGAGCAGTTAAGAGCTACTCAACTAGAGGCTAGCGGTGGTGTTGCTGGAACAAGTGAGGTATCTCAAGAGGATTTTACACAAGACCCTGCAGGGAGTGCGGATGTGGTGTCGGAAACTCCAGCACAACAAGATACGGAATTACCACAGGTAGATACTTCTTTGGATTCACTGCTAAGCAACATACCAGAAGTTGAAGAGCCTCCTGTATTAGAAGAAAAAGAAAAGGAAATACCTAAATTTGAATTAGAAAAAAAGAGCGTGATTCTATTAGAGGGCCCTTTGGGCTGGATAGATCCCCCAAAAATCGGTTCTTATGGGGGTAAATTTGGAAGAAGAGCTGTAAAAGAAGGCGAGGAGCTTCGCGCATTTAAAGCTACAACGGATGCTATTTTAAATAGCAATACAATATATCAATTAGGGATAGACGGACATAGCGTATCGCAACTTATGGAAAACAATGTGCAACCAGAGCTTAGGGCGCACATTGTAGATGTTTACTCTAAAAATAATCCTAACTTGGAGTTGCCTAGCAATGTACGTATTGACAAAATGGTAACCGCCAGATTAGAGAAAGCTAGAGTAAAAGAGGTTGAAGAGTTTTACGAGGAAGATAATAAGAGGGCAACAGAGTACAAAAAAGGAGGATTGTATTACGATACAATAAAAACAGGCTTTAGCGAGTTTACTGCAAAAATGAATCCTTTGGAGCAAAACTTTGCGGGGCTTAGGCAAGAGTATTTAAGGTTAACTCGTATAATAAATACAGGCACAGGGGGAAATCCTTTGGAGGCTCAGAAAGAAAGAGTATTATTAAAACCTAAATTAGAAACCGCTTTTGAAGCTCTTAACAATCAGTATAGAACAGGTTTTTATAATTATACGATGCTGTTCAATCCCGAGTCGGGAGAAATGGTAAGCAAGGAGGAGGCTGATGCCTTTGACATAGGAGCACAGGATTATACAAAGCAAGCAAACGAATTGCTACAGCAGTACAAGTCTCTAGACGAAATAAGCTTGGAGCAGCAGTTTTTTTCTCATATACTAGACAAAGACAATTTAAAAAACAAGCTTAATCAAAAATTTGATTTTAAAGCTAATTCATATATTGCATTAGAAAGTTACGGCTACAAGGCAGATGAGCAGGGCATTTACAGGGGAGTTAGAATAGGGGATTTAATGAATTTTCGTCAAACGAAAACACCTGAGGGTGAACTTATGTTAAACGAGATCCTGTACACAGAACCTCCTTTAGATAGATATGGTAAGGTAATGCCGTATATAAGCCAGCAATTTGGTTATCTTAACGATTTAGCAAGCGAAAGAATAAGCTTATCCTTAAAAGGGGAGGCTTTAAAAAACGCATACGTGCTTAACATTGATCCGGGTTCCGTAGAAATCGATGGATCGGATTACATAACAAGATTTATTGAAACCGTAGGAGAGGCTACTTTTGGGGAAGAAGCTATAAGCCGGATAGGAACAACTAAAAGAAAAGAACTAGACCAAGCAGAAAAATTACTTTTAAACGCGGGAATTGAATTATCCGACAAACAAAAAGAAACTTTTAAAAGGGGTATGGGCATGCGTGTTACCGAAGGGGTAGCTGGCTTTGTGCCTGTGCTTGCTGAATTTGCTCTTTTAAATAAAGTTGTGGGAGCGGTAGGTGTTGCTAAATATATAGTTGATCTAGCTAAGCCCCTAGCAAAACTTTCAGCCGGGCAAAATTTAAGAAGAAAGCTTCTTTCTTATGTATACGGTGCTGCTTTAGAAGAGGTTAAATTTGAATTAGTTACTAGAGGAGAAGCTAAAACAGGCGGGGGTGCAGGTTTTTACATGGGGGGCAAACTTAGCGGTGCTTTCTTACCTAAATTTATAGGCATCGCAGGCCAAAAAATAATAGGGGGAGCAACAGGGGGAGTGTCAGGTGCAGAAACAGCTAAAATAGTAGAGGCACTTGTAGAAGACTTAGGTGGAGTTAAAGCTTTTGAAACCAGTATGGAAGAATACTTTGGGGACATGGACGAAGCTACCTCTCAAATGATTGTAGATGGTATAGTTTTTGGTGTATTAGGAGTACAAAATGTAAAGTCAACAGACTTTTACTCCATGTCTAAGCGCAGAAGCACCTATACAAAAATTGCCAAAGAAATTAAAGAAGGAAGATATAAGGGCAAAGAACTAAAACAAAAAATAAATTTAATACAAGAACTAGGTGCACAAATTGCAATAGCGGATAAAGAATTTAACGACCTAGACATAGGCAGCCAAAGAACGCAGGCCGAAAAAGCTAGAAAAGCTTTGCGGGACGGAAAATTAGAAGATGGTTCTTCAATGACCGAATCCGATAAACTTGTAACAGAAAAAATAATAAATAAATACGAAGCAAACGTAGCTTCTGCTCAAAGAAGAATAACGAATGCATTCGACAATGTCTTTAAAAGTGGGGTATTTAAAGGAGATATTAAGCTAGTCATAACTGAAGGAAAAGAACTTTTACCAGGAGGATTAGAGCCCGGCAACAAAGCTCAATACGACCCTGCTAGAAAAACGTTTAAGGTCGACTTATTGCAGTATAAGCCCGGTGTTTTTGCGCAGGAGGTGGGACACGCATTTATGGACATGGCCTTTAAGAACAATCCAGAGGTAGCTAAGGCGTTTAAAGGTAAAATACAAAAAACCGTTGATACGGCATTCAAAGGACTTGAGTTTACTGTTAATGGACAAAAAGGGTTAAGCTTTCAAGAAGCTATTGATACAGCATACCCTGGAGCTAAAAACAAGCCTGCGGAGGAATACGTGATGAATGTAGTTGAATTCTTAGCTGCTCCCGCAAACAAAGCGTTGTTGCTAGAAAATGGTGTTTTGCCAGGGCTAAAAAGAAGTATACTTAATACTGCTACAGACATAGGGTTACCATATAACACAAAAAAGAATTTTACTACTGGAGCAGAGGTTTTAGAATTTTTAGCGGATCTAGGTAGAGTTGCGGAAGGCGGATCGGCTACTGCAATTAAAAATAAATTCGAACAATTTAAAAATATTATAATTGACGGTAAAAAGTTAAAAACTGTTTACGGGGAAGAAATCTTTTCTGAGAAAGAAGCCACAGGGGCTTTAGGTTCCGCTAAAATAGAACCTTCCGAAAAGAAAGATATATTTAGCAAAGCCACAAGAGGATATGAGGAAATGATTGCGGGCGGGAGCACCGCGGAGCAAGCAGGGGTTATGGTTGGTTATGAAATGCAACCATTAATTAGGAAAAAGCTAAGATCGTACATCGTTAAAAAAGGATTAGAAATTCCTGACGCAATTGTAGAGGACATTGTTTCCGATGTAGCTTTATCGTCTGGTAAAGGAACCGCTAGTGTGCCAAGTGCTGTTGTGTCTTACAACAAAGGAGCAAACTTAATAAAGTATATAAAAGAAAACCCAAAAGCTACACCCGCCGAAATAAGCAAAAAAGCTGAAGAGTTTGGAGTAAGAGTAGATAGAGTGCAATCTTTTGTCGACTTAGCTAAAGAAGGTGGAGAAGCAACCATGACATCTTATGTTTTTGGTCAATTAAATAACCGCATACTAGGGGTAATGCAAAAGCCTGAGTACCGCGATATATTCAATACATTTTCTATAGATAAAAATCCTGGGCAGATCGACAACTTAGCAGAAGGTGAAGGGCTTGGAGGCGGAGGCGTTTCTGACGGATATGTTGATTTATCCTCTCCTGAGCAGAATGTTAGAATAAACAGAATTAAAGCTGAGGTTGCACTAAAATTACCTGAGGAAGTCAAAGAGGCTATTAATACTGTGGGTGAACGTCTTTTGATGTCTACTCCATTGAAAAACCTTGAGGCCAAGCAGGAGGGTAAGATAGAGCTACCAAGTGGTAAAACAGCAGAAATAGTTATATCTAAAAGCGAGCAAGCTACTATTGAAATAGAGGGCGAGCCTACCGAAACTATGAGGGTTAGATCCCCTAAAATTTTGGAGGAAAAATTTGGAACAGGCAAGAAGTCTTTTATAAAAAGCCCTACTACTAAAGAAAAGCTTTATAGAGACGCCATTGACTTAATATACCCTAAGCTAGAAAAAACAATGGGTGGATTAAAGGACAATTATACCGCTACCCCGGAATACGAAGCTTTTATAGATAATGCTTATCCGTTACTTAAAGACTATTTAAGTCAGTCCGCTGTTAACAAAAGATTTGCGGATTTTAAAGAACCTGCTATAGACAAAAAAACAGGTAAGGTACTTAAGAAGAAAACGTCCGCTGGTGGAACTGTATTTACAAAGAAGGCTATAACGTTAGCTGAGTGGAGAAAGTACTTTATAGGAGACGGTAGCAAGCGTATAGATGGCCGTAGAAGATCTATAGCGGAAGCATTTGCAGGAGAATTTGGATTTGATTCTGTAATGGAAGCGTTGTCTAAAGAATCCATGAAAGCACAAATAGAATCAAGACAGGAAGAAATAGGTGTTGATCTAATAGAAAACTATGTAGCTGTAATCGCTAAAGAAATAGACCGAGGAAACCCCGGTGTAATGGCATCTAAAGTAATAGAAATAGTAAAAAATAACGGCGGAACAGGCATTGAAGTTTTTTATGATTCTAAAGGCAATATGATGCCTATAAATGAAATATTAAAAACTAAAGCGGGTAGAGAAGCTATACTTTATATAGAAAGCAAAGCGCAGAATGATTTGCAAAAAGATTTTGTTTTAATAAAAAACCAAAATAAAATTAACTCTGACTTAAAAGCAAAATTAGCAGAAAGAGGTATTGATTTTTCAGAGCAATTTGACAATATCAGAGGAGCAGCTCCTGAACAATTAATGGAGTATGACCAGGCTATTAAAGAAATTCTTTCTTATTTACCTAAAATAACTGAAACATTTACGGCTACGGAATCTACTAATTTAGCAGGAAATTTATTAGCCTCTCTTTTAGGTTATACGGGTAGGCGTACCGCTAGTGGCACTATACTAGGAGCACCGGAATTTAGAAATAGATTTATATTAGATCCTAAAACTAAAACAGCTAGAAATGTAATAGGATCCAAAAATCTTTCAAAAGAAGTAAGCGAGCTTTGGACAGACGCAATTAATTTTGCCCAAAAAAACAATTTTGCTGGTAACGGAATAAGTATATCCTTAAAAAGCAGGAAATTTTTAAAAAGCGTAAGAGATTTGCAAATGGATAGTGATTTAACTATTCAGCAAAAGAAAGAGGCTATAAAAAAGTTACCTAACGCAAAAGAAGCAAAATTAGATATAACTGTAAAAGAAAAAATGCTCGACGCCTTACTTGCCACCATTGGAGAAATAGGAGGTAAAATGGAAGCGGGTAGCCCAGAGTTAAAGCAATTTTCCATAGCCGTTGGTAAAATGTTATTAAATAATGACGGAGCCGGAATAAGAAGATTTTCTTCTGAAAATTACATTGAATTAAGTATTAACAAGGGGCTTAAGGTAACAACAAAAAATAAAAAAACAGGCGGAATAAATATTTCTGAAGCTGGTGTAAAAAACGAGCACTTAATATCAAAGGCTCAATTTGGAGCTGAAGTTATCGAAGCATTAATAGACGGGAAATTAACACCTTCAAATATTAAAAAAATTACTTCGCAATATATAAGTGTAATTGGAAGTAAAAACGGGCAACTATTAACGGATAGGCTAATAGGCACAACTATAGAAAATTCGGCAAGATTAAAAATGCTAGTGTCAAAAATGTTTGAAAACAATTTGAAAACAATTGATGTAACAACATTAAAAGATTTTTACAATTGGACAACAGGAGAGAACGCTTACACTGAAATGATCAGGGAGTACGCCGAGACAGCTATAAAACAACCCTTACTAGCTGATAAAGCCTTAAAGCAAGCTAACATAGATATGATCAAAGAGGTTGGTCTTGAAAACATGGTAGTGTCCGACGTAATATCTTCTAGTGTATTTGCTAGTAAAACAATAATAATAGACAAAGCTTTTGAAAAAGGGCGTGATCCTAATAAAAAGCCAAAGGGCATTAGCGTTTTTGACTTTGATGACACGCTTGCTCGCACAAAAAGTAACGTGCTATACACGATGCCTGACGGTACTAAAGGTAAATTGAATGCAACTGAGTTTGCTAAAAAATCCGAAGCCTTAGAAGCTAAAGGTGCTGAATTTGATTTTAGCGAATTTAGTAAAGTTGTTAAAGGTAAGTTAGGCCCGTTGTTTTCAGAAGCTAAAAAGAAAGAAGGAAAGTATACTAATAAAGATTTATTTGTTTTAACAGCAAGACCAGCTAACTCAGCTAAAGCTATATATGAATTTTTAAAATCAGAAGGATTAGAAATCCCAATTGATAACATCGTAGGCCTAGGTGATGGCGCAGCTAAAGCTAAAGCAGAATGGATGGTGGGTAAAGTAGCAGAAGGTTATAATGACTTTTACTTTGCTGATGATGCAATTAAAAATGTAGAAGCTGTTCGCGATGCTTTAGGATTGTTCGATGTAAAGTCAAAAGTCCAGCAAGCCATTATGGCTTCTAAAAAGTTAAGCCTCGAAAAGTCCTTGGCAGGAATGATCGAGCGTAAAAAAGGTATACCAGCTAATGAAAAATTATCCGCTGCGGTAGCCGCTAATATGGGGCGTAAAAAAGGACGTTACGATTGGTTCATTCCTAATGCCGCTGAAGATTTTGCAGGCATGATGTATAAATTTTACGGCAAAGGAGAGCAGGGAAATAAGGACATGGCTTTAATAAAAGAGGCTTTAATAAGACCGTTTAACCGCGCAGAAAATGCAATAAGCACATACAAACAAAGACTAGGGGCTGATTACCAGGCGCTAGAAAAGCAATTAGGCCAAATGGATTTGGTTATAAGTAAAGAGACCAAGGCCAAGCTAGAGAAATCATCTATGAATGCAGATCAAGCAGCTCGAGTTTTTATATATAACAAGTTAGGCTATGATGTACCTGGATTAAAATCTGGCGAAATATCTAACCTTGTTAGAATAGTCAATGGAGATGCAAGGCTTAAAGCTTTTGCGGAAGGAGTAATGGGTATTACTAAAACAGATAGAGTTTTTCCCAGACCAGGAGAAACGTGGTTTTCAAGTAATACTAGATATGAATTATATAAGTATGCTACCGAAGGCGTAAGAGGTGAGTTTCTTAAGGAGTGGGAAGCTAATGTAGATAAAATGTTTACAGAAGAAAACTATGCTAGAATAGAAGCTGGATACGGAAAAGACTACGTAACTAACCTTAAAGAAATGTTATCTAGAATGAAGACTGGTAAAACCAGATCATCTGATTTAGGTAAAGATGTTCAGGCCGGTATGGATTATGTAAATGGCTCTGTAGGTGTTATAATGTTTTTGAATACAAGATCTGCAGTGCTACAGACAATATCCGCAGTCAACTATGTTAACTGGAGCGACAACAATCCTTTAGAAATAGGTAAGGCAGTTGCTAAGCCAAAAGAATGGGGTAAAACTTTCTTAGAAATATACAACTCTGATTTTTTAAAGCAGCGAAGAGGTGGACTAGAAATAAATGTAGAAGAAGCTGAAATAGCTAAAGCTGTTGAAAGAAGTAAAGGTAAAGCTAGAGCATTATATGATGGGCTTATAAAGATAGGGTTTAAACCTACTCAAATGGCAGATAGTTTCGCTATAGCTTTTGGGGGTACACCTTTCCTTATGAATAGAACTAAAACCTATGTAAAGCAAGGGCTAACACTTGAAGCGGCTAAAAAGCGTGCTTTTGAAGATTTCAGAGAAGTATCAGAAGAGTCTCAGCAATCTTCAAGACAAGATAGAGTGTCTAATATACAGACAGGTATCGCTGGTAGATTGATATTTGCTTTCGCGAACACACCAATGCAGATGACCCGAATGACTAAAAAGGCTACACTTGATTTAGCTTATGGTAGAGGAGACGCCAAAACCAATATCTCTAAAATACTTTATTACGGAGCAGTACAAAGTTATATTTTCTATGCATTACAACAATCCCAATTCTTAAGATTATTTGGAGGAGATGACGAAGATATGTCTCAAGAGCAAAAGGATTTTAATAAAAAGAATAACGACGAAAAAACCACTCGAATAGCTAATAGCATGTTTGACAGTTTTATTTCTGGATCTGGATCGCCTGGTAAAGTAGCAATAACCGCTAAGAATACCGTGCTTAAGTACATGAAGGAAAAAGAAAAAGGGTACAAAGCGGATTATGGTAATGTTATAAATGAAGCATTGTCCATATCACCGCCTTTGTCTTCTAAAACTAAAAAGATTTACTCCGCTTTTAAAACTTATAAATATTATTCAACAAAGCAGGGACAAAAAGAATTAGAAGAATTTGGTCAATACGCTTTTGACAATCCTATGCTAATGGCAAACGCCAAAGTATTTTCTTCTGTTAGCAATGTGCCGGCGGATAGATTAATACAAAAGGTAAACAACCTTTATTCTGCTTTTACAGATGAGGCATTAACGCCTATACAGAGCATAGCTTTAGCAGCGGGTTGGGACAAGTGGAGTTTAGGTTTATATGATCCCAAGTTCATGTCGGAAGAAGAAGTTGCTACAAATAAAGCGGCAAGAAAAGAGCAATTAAAAAAGGAAAAGATAGCTAAAAAAGAAGCGGCTATTTCTTCTTATGATATGAAGATGAGCGAGCCTGAAAGAAGGGAAATACTTAAAGTGCTTTCAAAAAAGCAACAACTTGATTCTTTAAATGCCTTAGGGGTTACAATAAAAGAAAAAAGAGAATTATATAAAATGAAAGAAATAGATAGAATAGAACGAATAATACAGCTACAAAACAAAAGACAATTTTATATTGAAACAAGAAACCTAAACCAAACAAGACAAGATTCTTTAAAATAAACTAACTAAAATGAATATAAGCGATTTGAAGATTTACCTATTAAACCTTGGCACTTTTGCCATATCAATGTCTCAAGTAGACATGGCTCTTAAACTTACATTGTTAGCTACTAGTATTGGATACACCATACACAAATGGTGGCTATTAACTAAAAACAAAAACAAAAAATGAAAAACTTTATACAAAAACTAAAACACGAATGGAACTCGTTCTTATATTACTTAATGTTTAAGAACAGAACAAAATAGAATTACACAACAGGCAACCACACCTCGAAAATTCTATAATAAAAAAGCCGACGCAATTAAGTGTCGGCTTTTTTCATTTTAATATATTACTTAACCGTCACAGGCTAAGCAGTCTTCGTCCATTGCTTTGGCAGCAAGATCTCCACGCAACACGGATTCAGTACGTGTATAGTATAAAGTTTTAACACCCTTCTTCCATGCTTCCATGTGAACTTTGTTAAGCCACTTAGGTGTTGCTACTGCAGGAAACGCTAAATTTAAACTAACAGATTGATCTATATACTGTTGTCTCAATCCTGCTTGGGCAACCAGTTCCAGCTGATTGATCTCTTTAAATGTTTTAAAAACTTCTTTGGCAGGTATGTCATGATCACCCACGGTAATATGATCCAGCCCGTCAATATCCTGAATTGAACCATAGTCAGCCAGTATTTTATTCCACGTTTCTTCATTGTTTAAATTATGTTTAGTTAATACTTTAACAAGCGTCGGATTCTTTCTAATGAAAGTACCTTTCGCACTTTGATCCGTGAAAACATTCGCAGCCCACGGTTCAATACCTGGCGAAACATTCCCACTAAGCTTGCTATTGCTAACAGTAGGAGCAACAGCACGTAAGTGAGTATTACGCATACCAGTTCCAGCACACCACAGAGGCTCTCCGTAAATCTCTGCAAGGTCTCTAGATGCTCTCTCGCTTTCAATTTTAATCTGCGAAAAGATTTTCCTAGTTTCAAACTGAGAGAGTAAGCCTTCGAAAGGAATACCTTTCTCTTGGAGATATGTATGCCATCCAAGGACTCCCAAGCCCAGTGCTCTCCCTTTCTGCGCAGATCGAACAGCATTTTCGAACCCGCGTAACCCCTTGGCTCTTTGAATAAATTCCTCCATAACTCCGTCAAGAAAGAACGTGGCGTCATAGATAAGGTTAGTATCTTTCCATTCTTCATATTTTGCTAAATTTAATGATGACAAGCAACATACAAAACTATGGCTTTCATCGGTGTGTAATGTTATTTCACTGCATATATTAGTCATGTGAACTTTTAATCCATTATCTTTATATGCCGGTGGATTCGCTTTATTAACGTTTCCTTTAAACATAATATACGGCTCTCCAGTTGCCTTACGTTTTCTAAGTAATTTACTCCATCGAGTTCTTGCATCTGCATCTCCTTGTTCAAGTTTACGCATAAACTTATCACCAACAATTGCGCACTGATGTAAATTAAGCGACTGTCTGTTAACATCCCCTTTAGGCTCTCTAATTTCCAACCACTCTTCGAAATCGTCATGCTCAATATTAATGTTAACGGAAGCAGCTCCTCTTCTGACAGATCCTTGATTGGTAGCGAGGATTGTGCTATCATAGATTTTGCAAAAAGGTACGACTCCGTCTGATGTTCCATTTCCTGTAATTTTAGCGCCAGCGGGTCTAATCATATTAACTCCAATGCCAACTCCACCGCCATGCTTAGCGAGCAACATCATCTCTAAATTCTTTTGACCTATGTCCTGTATGCTATCAGCAACGTCAATACCGAAGCAGCTAATAGGCAACCCACGATCAGTACCTGTATTAGATAATACTGGCGAGGCGAGGCAAAGCCACCCACTCCAAATGTACTCGAAGAAAGTTTCTGCCATCTCCGGTTTATATAATCTACGAGCAACCGTTTTAGCAACCCGTAGGTAAGCTTCTCTCGGTGTTTCTCCATCGAATAAATATCCCCCGGATATAGTCTTCTTGTAGACGTCGTTATCACCCCACGCAGGGTAATCTTTGTTTTTTTCCCAATTTTCATTCCACATATTTATTTATTTATTTATTTTTATTATTACCAAATATCTTCGTAGTCTTCTCCTTCGCCCGCTTTCGAGTAATCAGTCGGCCTAGTTGCAAAAAAGTCAGTGTGAGTAACCCCCCCGGTAAGATGATAGAACCAATCAAGATTGCCCGCTGCTTGTTTGTCATACGCAAAATAGTTTCCCAAGTCGACATAACCAAGTTCCACAAGTTTTTCATTTGTTCTTTTTTTAATGAAGTGCTTAAGATCATTTGAAGATATACCTTCTATATCCCCCATCTCAAACATCTTATCTATATACTTTACTTCTAGCCTTACCATTGTTTCGGCAGCTGTTATTATATCTTCTCTGCATAAGTGCAGTAATTGATCATCTTCTTCGCACATGTGGCGGAACAATCTACATCCCATTTTACTGTGCAGTGATTCATCTCTTACTGACCATTTCATTTGTTGCCCTATCCCTTTAAGTAGATTCCGTAACTGAAAAGAATACAAGACAGCAAAAGCAGAATACAAACTGACACCCTCCGCGAAGGCACTAAATACCGCCAACGACTTCGCAATACCAACATGAGAATCGCCGCTGTATGCCACCAAGTTATCAAATCTATCTGCCGTAGCAGGCTCGTGTAAAAAGGCTTCATAGTCTTCTAGTTTTAATGTTTCATTCAAATAACTATATGCTACTGCATGTATTGTTTCTTGCGATCCAAACATCATAGCCATTTGTTGTATCTCGTGCTTTGGAAACCATCCCACAACTTTTTGTGTCCAGTAATCAGACACAGCGCATTCCGTTTGTGCAAAACCTAATAGTATATTTCCTACTAAATGTTTTTCTTTTTCTGTAAGCTTTTCATTCCAGTCTTTAATATCGCTTTGCATTGATATTTCGGTGTGTAACCAGAATGCCTGTGCTTGTTTCAGCCAACCCTCTGTGTAGTACTCCGGATACTCAAAAGGTTTGTAAGCTATTCTCTCATCAAATAATCCCATTGTTAATATATTTTTATGTTAAATTCATTTTGTTTTTTTACTAGCTCCCTCCAGGATATACGACCTGTATTAGCCCAAGACCATTTTACCCATTTGTCTATATGCCTTTCTCCATAAGCTTTTCTAGCTAAGTATTTATTGTTTTTATTTTCTGCCATCTAATATAAGTTTTATCATTGCCGCTACATCTGTTTGGTTTTGAGGTTTATATAGTGTTCTGGTTTCTCCATTGTTAACACACCATCTTTTAAATAGTTTCCAACGTAAAGGAAATTGCTCGTTAGCTCTTCCTTTGCATTCGATTATGTAATCATAACCAGTAAAATCCGGTGTGTATTTAATGCCAAGTATTTTTTTAGCACCTCGATTTTTAAACTCTCCCTTGCCATTAGATTGCTTTTCAATAGATTCATTAGGGAATGTGAAACCTTCCAGGGTTTTAAATACTTCGTCTTCGTATAATTCAAATAGGTTAGCTTCTTTTAGTGCTAAGTAAGTATGCTTCTCAAGTCCTGATCTGAATTGGATCCCGTCGGCACTAACCTTTTTAGCGCGGACAGGACCTTTCTTTTTTGACTTTTTAAAGCGTTTCATTCTTTACAAAAGTTCCGTTAACCATTGCACCCTGACGCTTGCTTATAACCTCGTAAGCGGCCTCAATACATTCTTCTATAGTAAAGCCTGATAAATGTGCTAAGTTAGTCAGAGCGATACTCATATCACCAATACCATCTTTTATCTCGGCTTTGTCATTAGTTAGCAAAGCTTTAGCAACTTCACCAGCTTCCTCCATTAACTTAACGTATTGTGTTTTGACATCACCTTTGTCAAATATACCGCGCTCTTTAGCCCACTCACGTATTTTAGGAAATACACATTTGCCACAAGCTGCTGTAGGTTTGTAGTCGTAAGCATAAGAGGGCTCGTTGACTGTCATACTCATAAAATCATTTGATCCTTGTATGGTTTGCGTTTTACATGCATCATATAATTTATTATTGTATATGTAACATCTTTCTTTACGCCACTGAGAAGTTTGAACAAGATCCATAACTTCGTTTAGGTTTTCTAATGTTACCAAAGCAACTCCTTTGTTTGGTATTGTTATAGATAAGGGTAATTTAGATCGCATCCATCCGTCTAGCTTTACTATAGGACACGGGAATGTTACTGTTTGGTCTGTTACATTAGGCTTATCACCTGCATACGGTTGCTTTGGCCTAGTAGCTTGAGCATAGCTTTCTCTATCTGTTGAATAACCAAACTTTCTTTGCTGATCAAATTCCATTTTAGAAATTATTTCTTTGTCTGCACTACTAGCTAATATTTCATATTCTTCGGGTGCAAATCCTTGCTCTTCTTCAACTCTTCGCTTCACGTTGTTTGTTACTCCTATTTTTAAACCTTTAACGTGGTATAAATAATATCTTTTATCTTTACTCATAATTTAATTGTTTTAGTTGCCAACGCTCAAAGGAGCTTTTATAGCTGGCAGGGGATTATACTTGATTAATTCAATATCTTCAGCATCTGGAATACATACGCGACTGTCATAGCTAATAGACAAACCATCATGCAATCTTAGCGAAGGCATAACTCGTCGTGGCCTACTTAAATACTCTTTAGCTTGATCTAAATGATTGTTATACAAATGGCAGTCTCCAAGCTGTCCTATTAGCTGCCCAGGGATCAAATTAGAGCCTTTAGCCAACATCTCTAGTAGTAAGCCATACATTGCAATATCGTACGGCAGGCCAAGAAAAAAGTCAGCTGATCTTTGTTGCCACATTAAATCCATAACACCGTTATTTACGTAAACTTGAAAGCCGTAATGACACGGAGGTAAAACCATATCACTTAGTTCGCTAACATTCCAGGCTGAAACCATCATGCGACGACTATTAGAATCATAGCGTATAGCATCGATGAGCTTGTAAAGTTGATCCACTCCATTAAAATCTCTCCATTGTTTGCCATATACAGGGCCTAGTGTTTCATCTGTTCTGCCAGAGCGTTCGTAGTCTGGCCTCCAATACTTAACACCGTTTTCCTCTAAATACTTAAGATCAGTTCTACCTTGCAATATCCAAAGTAATTCAGTTCTTACAGCATTGAAGCTTATTTTTTTTGATGTAAGCATAGGAAAACCTAAATCCATATTATGTCTAATAGTTCTGCCAAATACAGACTTTGTACCTGTACCTGTTCTATCTTTCTTTTCAGATCCTCTGTATAGAATCTCTGCCATAAGATATTTATATTCTTCTTCTATATTAGTCATTGCTTAATACACTTTTTAGTTTTTCTACGTAATTAGCAGCGTCTAATAGTTCTTCTTGTAAGTGTTGTAACCACTTCTGTAAGTCAGGAGCATCTTTTTCTAAAGTTACACCATACTTTTTATATCCTACATCGGATCTACTAACTAATTGATCGCATACTTTTTCAATTATAGGGTCTCTAAATGTTACTTCTTTTGTTTTCATTGATTTGATTTTTTATAATAATACATATAATACTCGTACATTTTAATCCACACTTCGTTTTTTGCTAATTGATCTGGGCCGTTAACTATCTTACCATTAAGATCTAATACTAATATCCATCTGGTAGGTGTTCCAGCGCCTACTGCCGAAGGTGATATTCTTATATTATTATTAATACACCAACGTCTTGCAGCTTCTTCTTCTTCGCTTGGGTTGTGCTTGCCCATCATGCTTACTTTAGCTTTAGGCATTTTCCCAAGGCATTTTTTCTTCATCTGGTTTGTTTAGCGGTATATAACAACCACTTTTGTTTTCCCAAGTGAAATGTGTTTCAGCTCCGTTAGTACCTAGATTTTGAAACTTGCACTTAAGCACTTTTACTTTAACAGTGTTGGCTTCGTAATCTCTGTGCACTAATAGCCCGTGATAACTAGCATCATACCATTCTCCTCCTCCTTTAATAGAATACATTGTAGGCTCATCAATTTCGCCGGTCTTTTGATTCTTATACATTTTAGTAGGGTGAGCAACTACAAATACAAGTACATCGTACTTTTTGGCAAAGACTTCTATCTTTGTTAAGTAATCCATAGTATATCGATTAACATCGTCACTCGCTGCATTTGTATCGCGCACTTTGTTAAATGGATCTATTACTAAACACTTAATACCTTTACGCTTAACAAGTTCTGCACCTTTTTTAAGCACAGCTTCCAGAGAATATCTTTCCATATCAATGTGAAAGTAATTAGCATTACAGTGATCCGCTATTCTGTTCCACTTGTCTCCTCCAATATCTTCCTTAGCAGGCATACCCTCCCAGGTTTTACGCATTAATTTGTGGGCGTGTAGAAAGGTCGGTACATTTTCAGGCGAAGCGTACGCTGTCTTCCAATTGTAGCGTTTGTTATATCCCACAACCATTTGGTCCACAAAATCACTCTTTCCGGAAGAAGGAATACCAGTGACAGTAATAAATTGACCGGTATAAGTTGAAAAGATATTATCAAAGTCTTCAAGCCCAATCTGAAATCCTGGTGTAAAGCCATTGCGTACAAAGTCGGTAACTTCGTCTTCGATATCCCTAAACGTCGTAACATTCTCCATTGGTACAGGGTTTGCTCCCGTAATACGCTCTGATAGTTTTTCTTTTCCATACTTTTGTAAATATTCGTTAGCATCCTTACAGTCTTCAAATGTTGTTATGAAGCACACTTCAGAGCCTAATCTACGTATTAGCTCAGTTTGCAATGCTAATCCAGCATCGTCTGTATCAACAGCTAATATGATCTTCTCTTTGTCTTCAAAATAATCAATACAATTATCAAGATAATCAAGGTTATTATTATTTAAGGTTGCGCCATTCGGTACTGATATAGCGTTTGTTATACCCGCTTCGTGCAGGGCTAATACATCCATTTCGCCTTCAACTATTATACAATATTCAAAGCCAACTGTGGCATCTATATTATAGAATACTTTTTCAGCGCCTGATACGAGCTTAAAGTTTTTACGTGCATCTCTGTATTTGATGTTTGTTAACTCACCGCCCATGAAGTAATTGAAATGTATAGCATTTTCATTCTTTTGAGTCTGAGGCATATAAGTTTGACCTTCAGTTACTCTTACATCTTTCAGTGTTTCTGCACTGATCCCTCTCGATTCAAACCACTCAACCACTTTAGATGATACAGGTGCTTCTACAAAAGGTTTAGGTTTTTCGTATACTTTTTCTGCTTTACCTTTGCGTTTAAAGGTATGCAATTGAAAAGGCTTATTGCAGTTGTGACACGTACCAATACCTCTATCCCAGTCATAAGAAGCGCATTTAGCTTTTTGATTCTTAGGTTTCCGGTCATGAGAACACATAGGGCATACACCTTGTGTCTTCTCTTCTAGCTTGTGTACATTGTACTCGTCAATTACAAAGCCGTTGATTTCTCTTACCATTATTTATATGGGTTAAAAAAGGGAGCATACATTTCTATATACTCCCAATAAGATTAATTTAATTTGATTCGTCTAAGCAGTCCGGACAGATATCGCAATAATTAAAGTCACACTTAGTCATAACTTCATTACACATTTCGCATTGCTCTGTCACTAAAAAGGCAGGCCGTCGTCTTCTACTGCAACAGCTCTTGGTGCTGATTGCTGTTGGTTATCTTCTTTAGGTGCTGCATCAACGTTCGTACCGTTAGTCCATACGATTTTTACATTACCTAAATAAACTTTATCAGCCTTAGCGTCACGCTCGTCTTTAGTTTGTTCTACAATTATGGGACCACTGTCGCCATAGTTTCCTAGTTCATCGTTTATTGTAATAACGATTGGTAAATAGTTACCTTTCTTTCCTTTGTAGATCTTATCCTTAGGGATTTTATTTAGATCTATGTTTGCTTTCATAATACTTGCCATAATTTAATAAGTTTTTAATTGGTTAAACATCCTTGTTAATTGTTCTTTTGTCGTGCCCGTGTTTCGTCGAAGGTTGTCAACGGCTTTTACATGAGTTTGGTTAGCATAAAAGTTAGTCTCTGCGGTTTTTAATCCTGTCACAGTACAGGTTTGTTTTGGTGTTCTTTGCATTTTTATATATTTAATTGGATTCATATTCATTATCTATTGGTAATCGTTTTTGTTATGCATCTATAACGTTCCTTGTTTAACGTAATCTTTAAGATCAAATAGTGGATCAGCTATTAGCTTTTCGTATTGTTCCATAGCTAACTTGACTTTGTAACTACCACGATCGTAAAACTCTTCAGAACAATCATACACGGCTATTTGATGTGTCTTCTTACATACTACAAGGAAAACTATATCATAGCCAAATATTTCTTTATATAAGTATGCTTGACTGTCATAGTTGTATATACTAGCGCTCTTTCTAAAACGGTTTATATCGCCCGTAGTTTTTATATCTACAATCAAACCTTGATCTTTGTTGATACAATCGGCTTTACCTTTCCACCAGGTGTTATTAATACTTTTGATTCCAGGTTCTTCGTATATAACGTCTTGACCTGTTAATAAAGATTGACATACTGAATTGTTTTTGATTTTGTTAATCATTAGGTTGCAGCTGTCTACCTCTTTACGTAAGATCATCATCTTGCCGTCGTTAGCCACAACATCTGCTTTGTAAATTTTTGTTAGCCTACTTGATCCTTCTGATACAGGATAGTTAGCTTCTAGTTTTTCCGGCTCAAGGATTGCCGTGTGAATGTAACCACCAATAACGAAATTGATGTTTTGTTCACTCGGCTTTCCAAATTGCTCCGGGTCGTTGAGTAGCTTGTATATATCTGAGTTAGATCTATACTGCCTACCTACTCCGTCGTAATATTCCGCGTCTTGTCTAAGTAGCTTTACTACTTTTTTCTGTTCGGCTTTAGTCATTACAGCGTTTCGGTTTTAATAGGCTGAGCATCTTCTAAAGCTTTCTTTATTTCCTTGCTAAGATCATACTTGCCAGCGATAGCCGACACAGCGCCTCCCTCGGAAACAAACTTGATTGCTTTAGCAAACAACGGATCTTTTTTAGATGTTAACGTAACTTTAGCGGTTTTGCCTGAGTGATCGTTAGACGCGTCTGCATCTGCTGTATCATCAATTAAAAGTAAGTTACCTAACGCATATTTCTTGCCATAAGATGAGGCTGCACCGTATTTTTGCGGCATACTCATACCCTTTGACATTAGATCGACACCGACAATCGCACAGGTATGTATAGCATCGTCAGATTCCGCATCGTGTATGCTCGCTGTTGATTTTAATACGGGTGGATCGAAGGATATCATTTCTTCGGTAATAGTCACAGACACTTTCTCATTATCTAAGAAAGGTTTTATAGCCTCAAGGATATCTTCTGCAGCACGGTAATTGTATTTACCAAACCCATTGTATCTGGATTTTTTAGCTTTAAGATTAACCTGAATATTGGCTAATTTCATTTTTAAATTTGATTTCATTTATATAGTTTTTATTGGTTTAAATACTTTGGTGTTATATATATAATTACACATTTTTTAAATAAACTACGCTTTATTTTTAATTATAAATTAAAGTAAATCAGGTAGTTGCGCGTCATTTGTCTTCTCAATTAACTTATCAATCGCCTTGCGTTTTATTTCGGAAATTCTTACACCTTTCTTTTTATAAGATCCTTCTATACCCAATATAGAGCATATTTCTACAGCATCGTGCTTGTCGCAATCAAGACCATAACTTAATCGTATTACATCTTGCTCACGCTCTGTTAAATGTTTTCTTAGTAAAGCAATTATATACTCATTCATAAGATCTACATTGTACTCGGTAGAGTCATCTTCTATTTCAATTACTGCACCGCTGTCATCATCGCTGTTCATTGTAAAGTCACCTAAATACATCGACTTAGATTTGCTTAGCAAATTATTAATTGCGGGGTTGCTTGGACTTTTGCGTACCTCATTGATCTTCCATTCAGGAATTTTTATATCTCCCATGTTATGATTAATGTAGCGCCTAATTGTGCCCTTAATTCGCTTTGATAGGAAACTCTTGATAGTTTGTTCTATGTTACTAGAACTGTTTAAAACTAGCCAGTCAATCTTATCTACAGCATTTATTAAGCCGATGTGACCTGCTTGTATCAGATCGTTAATTGATAGCACTCCTATGGCTTGATGTGATGTTGCAAATTTACGTGCAAGGTTTTCTGTTAGGGGCATGAACTTAGTTATAAGTTGGTCTCGAGTATATTCGTCAAAGAATACACCGGGTAAATTGTTTAACGTTTCTTTAAGATCTTTTTGGTATCTTACATAGTTATCAATATTATATTTTTTCATTTATTTTTTGGTATGCAGCTATCATAGCTTGGTTGTCCGAGTAGTGCTCGTTATGTATTTTCAGCATCCACTCATTAAATTTTTCAATTTTATTCATATCGTTACAATTATTATCTTTGCTTAGTCGTTTTTGATCTGCCATAATTTATTTTTTGAAACTTTAACATAATACCATGCAAGTTTGTCGTAAAAACGTGTAATTATATACGTATACTGAAACACTTTAAATGTTAGTTTTAATATTTATTTTTAACTAAAAATAATATCTACTAGTTTAAGTATCCTATATGTCACGGCCTGGATTATTTTTATCTTCAAGTGATTTGATCTGCTTAAAAACATTAGCGGCTCTAGTATAATCCTCTTGCTTTTCGTAATGCAATAGCAACATTTGCAGCTCTGCTATCTGTTCGTTATTACTTGGTAAGCTATCAGCAAATTCTTCGTTGAAGGCTACTGTGTCCGCTTCTATCTTCGCAAATATTCTATCTGAGATCATATTAGCTATCTTTTCCATTTCTTCTTCTGTCATACTTTAATTTAAGTTAGTTAACTGGTATTCACCAGATAGTATTTTATCTCGGGTTAAATCAACACCTTCGTTTAAAAAATCACGTCTGTACTCAGCTGTGGTTTTAGAATAATCCCAGGTGTTTTCGTCAAGTTGTATCTTGCCGTTGTGATCACGGAAAGCAATAGTACTGTTGTAACTTTGAAAGTACGTGCCGTCGCGAGTGTATAGCAAAAATTGATTAGGGGCAGGATTGCCACCCCTTGTAACCATCTGTCTTACTTTAGGCTTCATTTTCAGGCTGTATTACGTTAAACAAAGACCCTATTTCAGAAGATATATCGTCTGCAATCTCGTCGGAGTTATTGAACTCCATGTTGCTTACAGCAATACGATTATCGTAATCTATTTCAAAATCCATGTCGTAGTTGTTACAATCCGTGAAGTCTACATTGTTAACAACCGTGTATATTGCATCTTGAATTTCGGTCATTTGATCTTGCGTAATTTTAGGTCGATCAGCAACTTCTAGTGCACGCTTTGTAACAGCTAGATCCTGTTTTAACATTTCAGTGTTTTTGTTAAACGTATCTAACGATTGAGTTAGCTCGTTTACTTTTAATTGTAATTCTTCTTTAGTCATTTCCATAGTTATTGTATTTAATTATTAATTGTTATTCAAGTTTATTATCTATTAGTGATCGTGTTTAGTCTGCAAGTTTAAATTCAAACTTCATTCTTACATGTCTACTTACAAATCCTCCGACTGAATCGGTTGTTTGTAATCCACGCCATACATGCACTGGTACATTAAAGTATGTATAAGTAGCTCCGCGGTTGAACATTACCATTAATTCTTCTTCTCGGTGCTTATACTGTGCATAGACCACCGCTTCTGACTCTAAAATCAGGATTTCTTTAGTTACTTTACTCATTGGTTATATTTTTATTTAAAATTAAAGGTGAATCGTCTTTACCAGCTGATATTAAATAACATTTTCCTAGCTCTTTAATAATTAATGGTTTATCACCAAATGTTCGTTTGTAATTTTTTCTTACGTAAATTTCTATTTTGTTTCTCATAGTTTTTAGTATTTATATTTAATATCACTTACTTCTCTTACTATTATCTCGTGTGAATGATCGCAATACATTATTGCCCATTGTCTAGCTTCGTCTAGTGTTTTTGCTAATATGAATGTAACTTCATCTGCATTGTAAATCATGAATTTACTCATAAGCTTCTGGTGATGTTAGACCGGAATATGCACAGTGAGGCAGTGGCTCTAGTAATAGTTTTACATAGGTTGATCCATCATATCCGGATCCGGTCCATTGTGCTAGTTGTTCTGGTGTTAAGTTATGTGCTAGCGATTCTAATTCTTCGATAGGCATAAGGTCAATTTGCTTTGCTGTCATAGTTTTTTATTTATTAGTTCTGCTATTTCCTCAAGTAAATCTTGGTTTGATGTGTGGTACTCAATCTGATTTTTATAGTCGCTTAAGGCACACTTAATTATTGTTAGTTCTCTTTCGGTAAATTCCATAGTTATTTAGTTTAATATTAGTAACCGCAGGGAGAGTCGAACTCCCTCGCTCGCGTCACGGCATTCCTTTCGCGGTTATCAGCTATTATGTGATCATTAATCGTATCTTTCGCCTGGTAGTTATCTTCCTTTGCAGGATCGGACTTGCACCGTGCCAACAGTTAATTACGCTGTTACTCGTGATACTACTTAGTTTTTTAGGTTAGTCAAACTGATCCGTCGAAGTGTATAGCATTTCGACTTTAGGATTAGCGCAATGTGCTTTTTCATTTACATAGTAATTACGATAAGCAGCTACGGAGTCACCTGAAACTTTATACTCATCTGGCATACATTGCGGCATGTCAGTTAAGCCGGTATTAAAGATCGGACCAGGTGTTTGAGACAGTATGTTCTCGCACTTGATTATGGTCAGGTGTTTTTTACCGTAGCGCTTAGTATATTCATTGCCAAGAGCTAACATGTGGAAGTATAGCCATGCATAGTTTTGTACAGATTGTCTAGTCCACACAGCACTCGGATGGTTTTTGTGTGTTAGTTTGTAGGGGACATCTATCTCACTATCTAGCATGTGATGAGCGGAGCAAAGTAATTGCGCAGACTCAAGTATCATCTTGACAACGTGTTTATTGTATTGTTTTTGTGCAGCGACAACTGGATCGCTATGTAAATAAAATATATTCATAGTTATTAGATTTTGTATTCAGTTATATTATCTATAGTTGATCGTTTTTGTTATGCAACGTCTATTACTTTTTGTGACACATTGTCATATATTGCTAATTGTTCGTTAAATTTAGCTATTTTCATTGCTTCTTTAAGATCGCTCACGCTTAAACCGTAGTCAAGAAAGTATATGTCGTCTTCACTTAACCAACCGCCAAACAATTCGTGATCGCTGTTGAATGCGTCGTCTACTATTTGCCACGTATTTTTTGAGAATAGCGATGGATTTGCGGTTTTAAGTATACTCTGTGTGCTTACAGTGTAGCGTTCTAGTCTGGTATTATTTATGTTGTGAGTGAAATCTGCTTTCGCATTAATTTTGTTAACAACATCTTGTTGCGGTGATATTTCAATTATTCTTCCCATAGTTTTAGTTTAAAAATATACCCAGACATTTACTAGCGTCACGGTTATCCATCCGGTGGGAGTTCGACATTTGCCTATACTTTGTACCTCCATATCACGCACGTTATTTATTCGCTGGGTATTATTATTCTGTTATTAATTGTAATACTTTGTTATATGTGTAGTCTAAAGCTTCAAAAAATTGGCCGTCATTCATGGTATCTATTAACTCGTTAGGTGTTTGCCATGATATTGTTTCACGTAAGTGGTCTTCAATATAGTGCGCAACAGAGTCTGCTACCGCGTCGAGTTCGTTTTTTTGGTGTTCAGTTAGTATCATAGTTAATTGCGTATAGCAAAAGCTGCGCCCTCGGCAAGCTCGGTTAATAATTTATTTATTTTTTTAAGGGTACTTAGTGCTTTTAGTTTTAATTTTTTCATGATTATGCTTTTATGTAGGTTAAACCTTTGTAGTTGAACCAATTAGATATTCCTTCTTTTTCTCCGTCGTCAGAGACTTTAAAGCCGAAGCTTGGTGGTAAGTTACCTACAGTATAAGGTCGGAACTTAATACCGTCGAGTGTAATGGTTCGGTTTTGTCGGTTGTATTTGAATGCTTTCATATTATTTGGTTTTTAGTTGTTCGTGTATAGCAAGTAACGCTAGCTTGTAGCCGTACTGCTTTGACATTTGCATTAGTAAAAAATCGTTGCATCCGTTATTAGCATCAGTAAATCGATCTAGGTAATCTTCGTCTGGTGTGGCGACAATACCGCGTTTTAAAGACGTTAACTCTTGTTCAATGTATTCGGTTATTTCTTGCATAGTTATTTTATTATTAAAAGGTAAAACATTATTATTAGTACTAGTATTTTAAGATACTTAGGGTGAGGTGGTGTTATATTCATATATTTAAAAGTTTACGTCACATCCTGGATATTCTTTTGCAATTCGTTTTGCAACTACTTCTTCGATCTGGCGTGTTAGGTCGGCTTCCCAGGTATTGAAGGAGTTACCGTATAGTTGAGTGTATAGTTCTTTAAATCCTACATACTTGCATCGTTTGTCGTTGACGTAGAATTCCATTTCCGTTTCATTTATATCCGCACCCCATTCGGTTTTTAGACCGTCAAATAAGAAGGAGTGGGTTGTAGCTTTTACAGCGAATATACCGAGATCGACAGTACTGTGGTGCATAAGGTTTATACTTAAAGTTCTGCTTTCAATTTTTACTTTGTAATTCATAGTTATTAGTATTTAGTGTTAATTCCTTCAGAGAAAGATTTGTTAGTTAATTCAACGCACATTTCGTATAAACTGCATCGAAGCAGTACGTCATGGCTATGTGGTATTAATTCATTGATTCGATCGAACGAACGTTGTAAGGGTGATAATTCTTTAGTCATAGTTATATATTTTTAGTTACATTTATATTATCTACAGGTGGTCGTTTTTGCTTTGTTACCTTCCACTAATTGCTTTGCAACATTTGTTAGCGTAACATTTTGTGGCGTTACCTATTTTGCAGTCGTTATCTTCGTACTCAGAGATCGCAGAGTGGTATGCCCACATACAACTGTTTATAAAGCAGTGCTCTGGTACATTTCCGTTCTCGTAAGCGAAGGTGTATAGCATTTGCTTATAAAACGCTGTTAAACCTTTATCGCTTACACACCAGTCTTTCTTAAAGCACTCGTATTCATCGCCTTGCATAAAGTTTAATCCCATTACCATTCCGTCGTTGTCGTACTCAATATACATCCATCTGTCGTTATCTTCGTCCCATTGGTGTACTACTTTGGCTAATTCGTGTATCATAGTTATATATATTTTTTTAATTCTTTTCTTACTTTAATTATATCTTCGTCCCAGATCTCGTAGTCATACGAGGAATCTTCACGTTCGCGGTACACATCGTCTACTATATCGTGGAATCCCTCCCACATTAGGTCGTCCATGCGATCCGCTATTTCTTTTATTTCTTCGTCGGTTAATTGCATATCTAGTGTCATAGCTACTTAGTTTTCTACGTTGATAATGGTCCAATCTCTACCGTTTAGGAAGGCACAGTTTTTGAAGAGACAAAAGATCACTTCATCGTCTTCGACTTCTAGTTTGAAACCGTGCTTACTCGTTTGTTCTACTATTTTATATAGTTTACCCGCTAGTATACTAGGGTTTGACGATCGGCCGGTTAAGGCATAGTCGGTGAAGGTTTTTTCATCGGGTATTTGGTTAAACAACTCATGCCGGATATCCTCGATCAACTCGATGTCATTATTCTCCATATTGAAATCGTTAGTATCGGATTCATGGTCAAGTAGATCACCTAATAAATCGTATAGTCGGTGAAATTGTTTTATTGGTAATTTTAGGTTTTCTTTTTGCATAGTATATATTGTTAGTTAGTTACATTATTATTATCTATCGGTGATCGTTTTTGTTATGTTGCCGTCCATCCGTTATTTTCGTCTAGTACTTCATCATAAGGGGATACCATCCACTGTACGTTGTTGGTGTCGTGACCTACTGTTTGCATGTAGTCTTTCGGGTATTCCGGGTAATCGTTGTATAGCACTCTTTTGATAGTGTACTTATACACTTGCATGTCGTTGAAATCTAGTACCCATAGGTATACGTATTCTTTAGTTTTCATAGTTTATTTTTTAAATAGTTTTTGTAGTGACCTAACGGCCGCTATTCGTTTTATATTAGTAACCTCATCCTCAAAAGGAGCTAAATCGTCTCGCATATCGCTTAGGTGTTCGAACATGTGGTCAAGTGCAACCATTAGTACGTTGTGTTCAGTGTTAGTTAGGGTAGCGGTGCCAATGTGTACCGTAGGTTTATTTTGGTCAATAAAGTTGTGTAATACTTCATTTATATTACCGAGTGCACGGTCAAGTTCGAAAGATTGTTCAGGTGAAATATCACCGCTATCGAGATCGAAGTCTTCGCATATTCCGCTCCAATCGATGTTTACATATTCTTCAGTTAAATTCTTCATAGTTATAGTTTTTAGTTAACAACATTCACATTTATTCCATTCTTTTCCGTTTCTACAGGTGTCACCCATATCTTCGTCTTCGTCTTCGTCATCAAATACTGCATGGTCTAAACATGCACCACATAGTTCATCGCTTAAATAGCTCGGTTCCGCACCGCAACAGTTACTCCACATTTCGGTAATATATTTTATTCATTAATACTATTTCATCTTGGTAATCTTCTTCATTCACTTTAAGCCCATCAGTTACTTGATCTACTTCGAAAAATAGTGCTTGGTAGCATAAGTGTAATTCTTTGTCGGTTAATTTCATATTATTTAGTTATTATTAGTTACATTTATATTATCTAACGGTAGTCGTTTTTAGTTTGTGACCGTGACAACCATTACCGTAGCCACTTACAAACACTTAATATCACTTACTCACTTAAATAATCCCATATTTACTGTAGCTTTCACTCCCAAACACGTAATTATATTAATTTAATTAAATACTAGTCGTTTAAGTGTAATTCTATTACTCCAACTAAATAGTAGTTAACGTCTAATAGATAGTCTCTGACTACTCTACACTAGTATTACTTAACTAAACCTTAGTTATCTAAGTTAGCTCAGTGAGATCCGTTACTTCGGCATCGACCTAAAATTCTTTTAAGTAAAACCTTATTAACTCTGACATCGTGAACTTCTTCCTCCACTGTGTTGTGTGTTCTACATAGGTGTCTTCACCGTGTCTCTCCACATTTCCGTCAGCAATCCAAGTTACCATCATTTCTACATCGACCATATCCGTTATCTCTTCGTGAGTCAGGTGGTCAAATTCCTGTATTAGATCGGTGTAAATTTCTTCCCTTAATTCTTCAGTTGTTAGTGTCATAGTAGTGTTATTTGTTATTCATATATATTATCTAACGGTGGTCGTTTTTGGTCTGCAACCTAAAGCACTCTTTTTACCGTGCTATACGCGTTGCTATACACCGCCTTCGGCGAGTGCACTTGATCCACCTGCCGCTGAGGACGGAACATACCTATGCTATACACACGCTGAGGTGTGTTAAGTTATCGGCCGAAGCCAAAGCCTACTTTTTAGTAGACTTCAGTTCTTCGATCGTAGCCAAGTGGCGTACATTCGTTGGCAAGTTAGTACTTTGAGACCAGTACTTTCGCTTAAGCCAGCAAGCTTGGAACTTCAGTTTCGGAAGCATCGCTTCGAGTATCACGTCGTGATTGTAAGTCACTCTTTGATTTTTGTTGTTCACAA
>Ga0307488_10000106_pt1 | contig 58995 bp, 59 predicted proteins | sample SB02metaG_FD_202248 | JGI IMG/M metagenome (GOLD analysis project Ga0307488, IMG submission 202248) | Sea-ice brine microbial communities from Beaufort Sea near Barrow, Alaska, United States - SB 0.2 | ecosystem: Environmental > Aquatic > Marine > Coastal | place: USA: Alaska | collected... | reverse complement strand
AGGATTTTTGCGGCGTTTTGGCGATCAGACTCGTCCAATGTGAAACCGTAATAGGACATATAGCACAGTGCTAACATGACCTGAGATTGACTAAAGACTTTCATGCGAACTCCCTGTTAGCGGTAATTAATGTTCAATGATACTTCTATTGATAGTGGTGGTCGTTTATTTACGTAAAGTGATATCACTTAAAATGGCCTCATTAAACCTAGTAAAAAACCCTTTTAAATGCAAATAAAATTTGCCATCGCAACTTTTCGACTACTACCGCGGATCCGTTGCCAAAAGAGTTGAGCTGAATTTTGATCTGTTGTTGCATCTGCTGTCACTTTTAGCGCGGTGTCACATCATTCTGATGGTTCATTTCTTGGTCATCTGTTGCACTTTATTCACCTAAGCCATTAAACACGAGAAGGCGCAGGGGATTTTATCAAGATCAAAACGGGTTAGGCCCTCTATTTAAGCCGATGACTATCGCTGTAGCAGAAGTTAAGAGTACAAAAACGCACGTAAATTCTCTCTTTTGGTGTCGAGCAACGTCATTGTATGGCAGTTTTCTTACGTGTTGTTGGTCTAACTTTATGGGCTGCAATTTCTACAATTTCACCATCTGGCAGAGTAAACTCAAGCTCAAGTGATCCTGGGGCGCGGGCAGAGGGTAAATTTAAACAAAAACCAGTGGTGGATATTTCATCCAATGAAAACTGATTGTTTTCAGTTTTGGACCTACCCACATCACCTCAAAATGCGCGTTTCAGAACGACTGAGCGCTTCAATTCCCGGTAATTGCTCATGCATTGCTCTATCTCCAGCGTCCTTTAGTCGAAGCCGTCAGTGACTGGATGTCGATCACCTTCTGAATTGGCGCAACGAAGTAGTGGAGTGCCACAGTCGTTCGCATTAGGGCTGGTTTTAAAGCAATTTATGTCGGTCGCCGAGCGCTGCGTTGGCTATTTTTGACTTAGATTACTAAGCCTGCAAATAGCCGCCTAGCATGGGTATATACTCAAAACAGCCACTTTGCGGACTTACCTTTGTGTACGCTCAGACACTCACAAGGTAGTGGCTTGTCTTATATTCACCGCTGCCATTTCCAGTTCGTTAACTGACTCCCTGATATAACGGCAAAACAGTTCAATATCCGGCATGAGTTTGGCACAGCTTGTTGGGCTGATGGTCAGTGTGCCATTATAACTCAGCACGGGAATGATCAAGCCCACACCGTCGTAGATAGGCCCCATTCCCATAGTAAACAACAGTTTATGACCCGCTAAGTAAAAGGGGGTTTGCGGCCCAGGCACATTGGTTATGATGACGTTAAAAGGAGGGGGTATGCGTTTAGCCAACAGTAGTTGCGAATACAAGCGGGTAGCCATAGAGGCCAAACCAAAGTGAATCAGTTCGGCATAAGACTTCAGACTATTCGCCGCGGCCATGTCTTGATAGAGTTTACCAACCAAGGTATTGAGCTGAATTTTCTGCAAGCGTTTCAGGGGGTCGGCCACATCTGTGGCGAGCTGAATAAACATCGCAGATACTTGGTTGCCCATACGCTCATGACTGTTAGTGGCCCGTGTCGATATAGGCACCATTGCCACAAGTGGCTCTTCTGGTAATTGCTGTTTTTCCAACAAATAACGCCGCAACGCCCCTGCGCAAATAGCTAATACCACATCATTTAGGGTGGCCCCATCCACCACACTGCGCAGGGCTTTTATCCTAGCTAAATCGAGTATTGTGCTGTCCCACTTGCGATCATGCGCCACCGCACCGCTAAGGAAAGTATCAGGGGCAGTAAAAGGCAAGGTTGGCAGCTTAATGTGCTGAATTTGATTGAGGTAACCCGCCTTCCATGCCGATTGCGCGCTGCTCAATATCAAAAGAGGCAGTTTGCTTGGCCGCAAGATTAGCTGCAGCAGCGCCTTGTTTAACAATGTAAACTTGCTTGGGGTAGCTTTAATCGGTTTGTCGGCAGGTGCGGGTGCTTTGCTGATTTTGCTGATATCAGCGGATGGGTTATATAACATGGTCATCAACTCGATCCCAGCCTTACCATCAAACCCTGCATGATGTATTTTACTTAGCAGCGCAACTGAGCCTTTAGGTACCTGGGGAATAGTGTCCAAGCCTGCCACAAAAATGAATTCCCACAAAGGCCTTTCCCGGCTCAATAGCGTGGAGAATTCCTGAGAAGCAAGGTCCCTGAGCTCTTGCCATCCTCCCGGCTTTGGGAGCGCAGTGCTAAACACATGGCGATCCAAGTCAAAATCAGGGTCTTGCACCCAATAAGGGCGATCCAGACCTAAAGGGACAAACAGCAGTTTTTGTTGCAATCTTTCTACCTGGTGTAAACGTTGCCCAATATAAGCCTTAAAATCATCGAAGGTAATGGTGCCCTCAAGCATAGCAATACTGCCAATGTGCATCGGCATTTTGGGGGTCTCTAAGTATAAGAATGAGGCATCTAAGCCTGACAGCGCTTCCATCAATAAACTCATCTAGGTTTAATCTGGGCATGGTGTCTACCCATTTCAATTTAAAGTGAAGCACCTGTGTTCGGTGCCCTATTATTTAGCCTGCTCTACCATCTGGATGGTACGAACCTCCACTTCTTCAAAAATGTGCATCAAGGATGGACTATCAGATAACGCTGCGAGCATGGGTACTGGCTTGATAAGGCCAATTTTGGTTTTACCTTGGTCGGTATATACCGATATGCGACAGGGTAGCACCATGTTTAAACGCATATCCCCAGTCAATAGGTTTGCAGCGTGGAGGGGATGACAGACTTCAAAAATCTTGCACTGGGGTGTAAATGTCAAGCCCTTAGCCCGCAAGGTTTTGCCAAAGTCATGAACATGTAACACACTAAAATCATGGCGAGTGACCGCAGACTCAAGACAGGTACATGCCTGCTCAAAGGATTTGTCTGAGTCTACTATGTCATACATGACCACCTCTAGTTTTTCACCTTCCAGCTGCCATCGGTCTGGCGACAGGCTGTACCATAAATTTGTTCGGTTTTACCGCCAATATTGGCATCCAAGGTATATTCACGGCATGGTGTACTTTTCACATCATAAGTACGGGTTGGCATCACACGATACTGATATCCGGTATCGGGGTTACGCCAAGTTGTGCTGACGCCGGTGCGCACTGATTCCAAGGAGCGCGCCACGTATAGGCGATCCGTTTTATCCATACTACGCCCTACATTGCCGCCAATGCTGGTGCCTATCATAGTGCCAATGATGGTAGCCGCGGCTCTACCATGGCCACTGCCGATTTCATGGCCGAGCACGCCACCCAAAATACCACCAATGATCATGCCACCCGCTTCGTTATCACCCCGAGGCGTGGCGCATGACGTAAGCAGTAAAATACTGGCACAACAAAGCATGAGCGCCGCTCTTTTCAAATACCTAAACATAATCACCCCCCTCTTTATTTGTTTGACTTAACATGGATATATTTTTTACTAGCATGTTTTATCCGACACCAACATTGATCTCTTGTGAGCCGAAATTTCTTTGGCAAAAGCATTGAGGTCACTAACATTTCTGCCATAAAAAACAGGTAAACCTTTGGATAAAATTAAGATATTTTAATTGGCGACGATCGAATACAAGATCGAATATAAAGAGGATAAAAAAATCTTACTAGCCAGTTTTGACTTACATCAAAGTTTAAGCCCAAATAACCGATTCAAAGGTGTTATTTCTGTATTCCCCTGTATATGTATTTCCAACGCAACAGCTACAGAGTCACACATCAGCAAGCTTAGGCATAAACAATAGAATTTGTTGCTGGCAGATAAATACCGCCATATGCCACAAAAATAGTCAATCCTTTTCAAGGTCATCTGCGTTGATTGCTCTTGGCTGCGCTCGGCAAGGGTGAGAAATGTTAAAAGTGCTAAAAGTGCTAAAGAGTAAGTGTCACCAGTCTGTCGAATACAGTAATCAACACAGGCTAAAATATGGCTATTTGATATACATCAGCTTTATTAAAGGTGTGCAGATTACAATCTCGCAATAACATTTGATAACCGATAAAAAATCTGAAATGGAGTGAAACATCCTATGGAAACTCTATCCATATTCATAGCCGGCCTGACAGCCATCATTTTATTTATATTCGGACTAGAGAATTTTTCTAGAGAAATTGAACGGATTTCTGGCGAGCATTTTCGAAAGTCCCTTAGCAACGCCACCAAATGGCCGTTAGTCGGTGTATTAATTGGCGCTTTGGTCACTGCGGTTATCCAATCAAGTTCGGCCACGTCTGTGATTGCGATTAGTCTGGTCAATGCAGGTGTATTATCATTTAAGCATAGTGTGGGCATTATTTTTGGTAGTAACGTGGGTACCACCATCACAGCCCAACTGGTGGCCTTTAAATTAACCAGTTTTGCGCCATTCCTGATTATCATTGGCTTCTTTTTATCTATTGTTCGTTCACGCATGGCTATTTTTGGCAAAACTATTTTTTACTTTGGTTTTGTATTTTTTAGCCTAAATTTGATTGCTTCATCACTTGAGCCTTTGCAGGCAAATGAAGCTTTGATGAAAGTATTGAGTCAGCCACAAAACCCCATATATGCCATCTTACTTGGCTGTATTTTTACGGCTATTGTTCAATCCAGTTCAGTGACAACAGGACTGGCGATTGTCTTTACTATGCAGGGGTTATTGAGTCTAGAAAACGCAGTGCCGATCATTATGGGTGCCAACATTGGCACGACAGCCACCGCATTTATTGCGGTATTTAACATGGATATTGCCGCTAAAAAAGCCGCCTTAAGCCATTTTTTATTCAACATTGGTGGCGTGTTGATATTCACGCCATTGTTGCTTGTATTTGGCCATCGCCTGAGCACCATTGAAATGGAGCCGGCCATCGCATTGGCAAATATCCACCTGGTATTTAACCTGGCGACTAGCTTAATTTTCACTCTTTTCATTAATCCCTTCACACGTTTTATTGATGTCATTCTTGGTGAAGGGAAAATGGATTTCACCCGTCTTGAATTACCGGTGTTTGACGAAAACGATAATTTCGAGCAAGTAAAAGATAAACTCGATAAAGGCGCTGTAGACTTATTTTTCTTCCTTCAAGAAAATTACAATACTGTCACCCTCAGTGTTGAAACAAATTACCATGGGGTGTTTGATGCGGCTGAAAAGCGCATTGATTACATTAAATTCATCAAAAAAGAATATATGCATTACTTTGCAAAAGCGGTGTCACTAATCAGAGAAAAAAATGACTCAAGGCATTTAATTAAATTGATTAATCAATTTGACTATTTATTCCAGATACACGACTCAATAACCGACTTGTTTGATTCAAAACGGGTGATGAATGCTCAATATATAGAATTAAAAAGTGATGTATTAATTTTGGTGCGGGAATTATCCAGTCAAACTCTGGGATTTTTCGATGAAATTAATACAGCCATCAAAAACGATGAAGCCATCGACATTAAAACCCCTGCAAAAGAACTACAACATTACATTGATTCCGCCAATCGTGATTTGCTCACTTTACTGGTTGACCCAACAAGGGTTGATGCGGGAGCGCTGACCAATTTCATTACTTATTCCCAAAGATTAAAAGACAAGCTCACTAATTTTGCAAATCTCAAATTTCCGTTAGCCAAGAGCCTTTTATCCAAGGGCCTTAGCAAAGATCAGTCCAGTTAAAAATACTCCTAAAAACATTAAACACAGCAAATAGATATCAAACGAAGTCCCGACATCTATACTTTTCCGATTGTTTTATTGGTTAGTTGCGAGTTATTTGGGAGAGTCAAATTCAGTCACTTTCTTCCTTTTTTGAAATAAGAAGCTCAACAGAACAAGTATTGTATAAGACAATTCAACCCTCTATAAACAGCCATGTTGTAGATTGAAAATGTTTGCGCAGAGACAAAATCAGCGCTAAAAAACCACTTTACTCTAAAAATTATGTCTACATAAAATACTGAATACAGGTCAGTATTTATTCCTTTAAAAATGATGCTGGAGCATGATTTATTTGACAGCGATCAATATTACTAGGGGTATAAATGCTTAATATTTAATTGTTGTTGTCATCACATATGAGGTCGATGTGTGAACTAGTAACCACCCAACCCCAAATGACGGATTCAAGAGGATAAACACCATGTCAAATATATCTGTTTCAAAACGATCCACCAATGGCAATAATAAAGGCATTGCTCCCTTAAGCACGCACTTTCCTAACATAGATGATTTTTTCGATAAATTTACCAGCAGCTTACCATTTATGCGCCCTTCTTTTGGCAATATGGAGTCAACCGAGCTGAGTCTAAATCCAAAAGTTGATATTGTTGAAGATGATAAATCTTACAAATTATCAGCCGAGCTACCTGGCTTGGAGCTGGACGATATCAGTCTTGATTTATCAGACGGAGTATTGACCTTAAGCGGTGAGAAAAAAACCGAGAAAGAAGAAACCAAAGAAGGCAACTATCATATGATGGAACGCAGTTACGGTTTTTTTAAACGCAGTTTTTCACTCCCACCTAGCATTGAAGAAGATAAAATTAAGGCCGACTTTAAGAAAGGAGTGTTAAATATTAGCATGCCAAAATCAGAAAAATCCCAACAGCACCAGCGTAAAATTGCAATAAAAGGGTAGGTAAATCCTAACCTATCTATGTTGCCTACCTTTGGGCAAATAGTTTGATACCTCTACATTTATGGATATATGTTTTACACATATATCCCATCCACCGCCTTACTGCCCCAAGAAATCCCTGACCAACCAAATAAAACCATCCATTAGATGCACATTGTTGTGATTGGCCTGTGCATACACTTTGTTGATAGGCTGAGTCTAATTTAATGTTTCTATCAAACGCTGACTATGACTAATAGGGACTATAATGTTGTCACCGGCCATTATAATAAGTGTTTTAGCGCGTATTTTACTCCCTAAGCTCGCACTATCGAATTTATCTTTGATTAAGCTACTGGGGAAAAACAGGTAATATTTAGATGCGATATTTGCAATGCTGTCATAAAGTGAAATTAACACTAAATGCGACACTGCATATTCGCTGGCAAGTTTAACTGCAACCCCTGAGCCTAAGCTGCGACCTACAACTGCCACAGAAGGATGCCGGGCACTTACGTATTCATAAACCGCTTCACCAAGCGATGAAGATTTGTATTGGATTGATGGGCTGATAATGTATGAAAGGATCCCCCATAGGACAATATGTGATTTAGGGCATCTCGGGTTAACTCAGTCGCCCCCGATTGGGTATCGTTTTTTATGGCACAAACAATTTGTTCTATCTGATGATCATATAGTTTCATAACTGCCTTAAGGTTTTATTAGGTTGACCCATAGTGCAGCTTCGCCCAGGGGGGTGACTCCCTTGGATATTATCACTTCCCCTAAAACGTCATTGAATAGCAATGCCAAATTTCACCTCTAGGTTACGTGTATCAAAATTGTAATGTGTGACATAAGGATGTCCTGCTGTCTGCTGCTTGAACTCTTGCAAATAATGCATGATTTCACTCAAATCATTGGCAAAAACGTCTGGTAAATCTTGCGCTGATGTGACGACCCTAATAGATAGAGATGGCTGAGGAACGAGTTCAGCGAGTTCACCTTTAAATGACATCATTGCTCCTCTTTACGCTTTAAATTTTACTGACGACTCAACAATCAACAATCAACAATCAACATCACTATGTAATGCTTTATTTTTAATCCATTGATGGGGATCAACTTATTTGACTCGCTAACGAGTAACTTAGAACAATTGAAGTAGCAGTAAAAATATAGGTTTGGATATCGCTTCATAAAAAACAAATAAGAGGCCCCCTAAAGATGAGTGATTTTTCCCAGATAGTCTGCCCCCATTGCTGGGCTCTTAACCGCATTTTTAACCTTAGCCTTGCAAGCGCGGCCAGATGCGGGAAATGTAAACAGTTACTGTTTACTGGCCAACCTGTGAACTTGTCGATGGCGAACTTTAACCGTTTTATCCAGTGCAACGATATCCCGCTAATGGTCGATTTTTGGACTCCTTGGAATGGTCCCGACCAAACGATGTCGGTCACCTTTAAAAGTGTGACTAATGAGTTGGAGCCGCATATGCGCTTAGCAAGGGTAAACATTGAGGTCGAAAAAAAAATAGCCAGCCGTTTGCAAATTAGGAACATGCCGTGCCTCGTTATTTTTGATCATGGCCAGGAAATCGCTCGTAAAAATGACGCTATGGACAGTTCAAGCCTAATAAAATGGGCGAATAAGGTAACCATTAGCGCGTTAGCTTAACCAGTCACTATTTACCCTTTGAATGTCTAAGGTTACCAAGCACAAAATGATACCAATGGAAATCCCTATGTATTCCCATAGCCTTATTATGGCCGTTGCTCTGGTATTCCGTTTTGCGGCTTTTACCTGTGTCATGGCCTTAGTTAACATTTGTAGTTAATATTTTTATCTTGGATATTACCCGTTGGCTCGCAGCGACAGTTTATGAGGTGCCACAAGAATGAGGTGAGTTCATATCCTTTACTGCTAATCCCCCCCGCACCTTGGGCGTCAGATGGAGCAGTAGATGGAGTACCAGAAGTGAACATGCTGGATGCAGTTGACAACAGTGCTGGTTGACCCTTGATACTGAACCATTCACTTAAATAAACTGTCTGGATAACCTGCCCCACTTCACTATGCTGTTCATTCATTTGCTATCAGATTTGTTTTATTGATTCACATCAATATCCCTTTCAGGTTTCAGTGAACAATCAATATTTACCGATTGATGAATATTGATTGTTTGGAATGGCTAACATTGATAATAGGGGCATGTTATGAGTGATTTCGCAGCTTTACGACAACAGATGATAGAATATCAAATGGCAGCTAGGGGGTTGGATGACGAAGCGGTGCTTAAAGCAATAAACGCCGTGCCCCGAAAGGCGTTTATACCTTCCGAGCTGGTGGAGTTTGCCTACAATGATTCGCCCTTGCCGATTGCAGCCAGCCAAACCATTTCCCAATCTTATATTGTCGCATTGATGACAGCAGCGCAGTTAACCCTTTAAACACAAAAACCAGAGCAGGGATGCCAGATACCTTTCCCTTTGGTGTCTAGGAGAATTGAGTATGAACTCTTATCGTCAGGCCAGAGACATTATGCAAAAATTTGCTATTGCTACCCAGGTGTCAGCTGGAATAGATAGCTCAGCGATACAGCCTCACCGTTACCTTTGGACCGACGCCTTTGCCGTGTGCAACTATCTGTCATTATATAGGCAAAGCGCCACCCCCATTTTTTTACAACAGGCCTTACAACTGGTTTCTCAGGTTCATCAAGTATTGGGACAACAACGCAAAGAGAGTGCCTATAATGGCTGGCTCAGCGGTCTTGATGAAGAGCAGGCACGACTGCACCCTACCCTTGGAGGCTTGAGAATTGGCAAAGCACTGAATGAACGCAGTAAGGATGATCCTATTAATGAATCTCTTGAATGGCAACAAGACGGCCAATGCTTCCATTATCTGACTAAATGGATGCATGCACTAAACCGTGTTGCCCGAGATACGGGCAATGCCATCTATACAAAATGGGCGATTGAACTGGCCAAGGTCGCCCACCGCGCCTTTGTTTATACACCAGCAACAGGTGGTGCAAAGCGTATATATTGGAAAATGAGCATTGATTTGTCCCATCCTTTGGTGACTTCAATGGGGCAACACGACCCCCTAGACGGCTTACTGACTTACCTGCAATTACAGACCAGCAGCATACAGCATCCTGATATCCCAGCAGAATTCAGATTAGATTCTGAAATTGCCGATATGTTGGAAATATGCAAGGGTATCAGTTGGGTCAGCCATGACACTTTGGGTATAGGTGGGTTACTAAATGACGCTTTCAAATTACTGCAATTAAGTGACAAACATCACCTTCATCACAACATCAACTTGCCAGACTTATTACATGACATCGAACAAAGTTTGTATCTTTTTTTCAGCCATGCCCCCCTACAAAGGGGAGCAAAACATCGTTTGGCGTTTCGTGAATTAGGGTTAGCCATAGGCCTGCAAACAATACACAAAATGCAACAATGGCTGAAACAAAACCCCGGGCGCTTTAGTCAAGAGGCCTTATTAGGTGAACGCCTGACAAAACTGAGTATCTTTGAGCCCATCCATACGACTATCGAAAACTTTTGGTTAAACCCCACACATCGCATCCATAATAGCTGGCTTGAACATGAGGGTATTAATAACGTTATGCTGGCCACTAGTTTGCTACCGGATGGCTACTTACCATTATCCTGACCTCAGCATTAGCGTTGATAGAGCAGATTAAACACAATTCGCTCATAGTAACAATTTCGAAATATTGACTCGTTTATAAAACACAGTGAATGATGTCTATGGTATATACAAACACATGAAGTGTATTGGATGTTTTTCACTCCGCCCTCAAAGCCTCGATAGGAGGCACTCGGGAAGCTTGATAAGCGGGTGTGGCTCCAGCCAGCAGGCCTAACACCATTGACAGCCCGAGACCCAGGGATACACTGGTGAGGGTAACTGAGGTAATGCCAAACTAAGCGCCAATTGAATACAAGTTAATAACAACAAGCCCGCCATTCCGCCCAACGTCACCATAAACACAGCTTCACCCAAAAACAAAGAGATCAACAACCCTTGTTACATGCCTAAGGAGCGCAGTAAACCCACTTCGCCTTTACGCTGGGACAAGGTAATGGTCAATACCGCGAAGGATCTGGGTTGTAATAAATCATCTTTGGGTAAAAAACGTCCCTGAGCTATTGGCATATTCCAAGCCTCTGCAGCGTGGTGCCCCACCCCAACTACATCTGTGGCTCGGGATAAGCGGGTGAATTTAACCACTGCCGTGCCCGCCACTACAGGTACCATTGCTTCGATATGGGCCAAATTAGCAAGATATTCTGCATCATATAGACTCAGTCCGCGGTTCGTTCTTAAAATCCCTGTATTGCCCATGGTTTCGGTTTACCAGAAGTAATAGCGATAATATGACTGCCAAACTGAGAAAATTCATTCAACACAAATTGTTTCAGGCTGTCACCCATAGCAGCCAAAATGGTGACCGCACTCACTCCGATAGCGAAACCTAAGATGGTTGGCAGGTTGCGCTGGCGCTGTGACAACACCGCTCGATTTATCCAACGCAGACCGTCTGTCAGCTTCATCCACGTAATACTTCAACCGGTGACACTATGGCTGCCTGTTTGGCGGGCAACCAGCTAAATACCAAAGCCGTTAAAATAGCGACGCTGAGCGCCACAGCATGCGACCATATAGGTGTCACAAACTGCAAAATTGGCAGCCACTGGTTGGCGGCGAAAATGATCAATTGGGCACACAGCAGTCCAATCAAAGAGGCGACAGTCACCAGCATCAAGGATTCCCACACAAAGATTTGTTGAATAAGCTTATGGCTAGCACCCAGCGCCTTGAGTAATCCTATTTCTGGACACCGCTGCTGCACGGATATCAGGCTAAGATTCATGATCAAAATACCCGCAACCACCAAGCTAATACCAGCCAGCAGTCCAATTATCGCTGTTAGTATCACCAGTATATTGTTAAAAGCCTGCATCACCGTTTGTTGGGTAATAATAGTGATATCTTCTTCATTCTGGTGGCGTTGCTTTACTATTTGATATATCTGTTCAATCACGGCTTGGCGATCCGATACCGCATGTGATTCAATGATTTCCCGTCCTGAATGCTGATCCAGATTACCTGTGGGTTCATCGGCTAAAATCAGTTCGGGTTGCATCACTATACCCTTAGCGATGGCGACTCGCTGTAATTGTCCACCAGATAGCTGCGCTGGCAAATGCTGGGCGCGAGCTGTCAGCCCAACTTGTTGCAAAACCTGCTCTACCATTTGCTTACGTTTAGCTGGCGCTATTTCTGCCAGCACTAAGGGTAAGGCCACATTCTCAGCAGCGCTGAGTCGATTAATTAACTGGAAAGGCTGAAATATAAAGCCAATTTTTTTGCCTCGCAAACTGGCACGCTGCTCTTTATTCAATTGATGGGTAGGCTGCTGTGCCAGCCAATATTCACCATTATCAATCACATCCGATCGACCCAACATATTTAGAAAGGTTGATTTACCTGAGCCTGAAGACCCTATCACGCTTAAGTAATCCCCTTTGGCAATATTTAAATCGATGCCTTTTACACACAGTGGAGTTGACACAGATCAACTATTGTTTTTAAGCTGTATGTTTGAAAAACGTGTAACACTTTTAAGCATACAAACTTGAAATGAACTAAAGAGGAATGACTTTAGTCGTGAAACTGAGACTACACAAAACAACAGTGTTGGCACTAAAGCACCTACTACAGGATGGATCTGTGCTTATCTCATCAGTGACTTGATTTTTTTTCTGAGAATTTTCCAGTCTGATTTTGACAAGGGTAGAGATTGTCTAACATGGGACAATTCACTGGTGACACATGCTCGTTTGATGTGTTCATTGGCCCCTTCATAGCCTTTGAGTAAAGTCGACTGAACTTGGATGTCATTATAATCCCCGAGACTTTCTTGTCGATTTTTAAGCCATGACAACACTACTCTTGCCTTACGTGGTTTGACTATAAGTCCAATTAGCTCAATGCAATAGCGAAGCTGTTTTAGACTTTTTCTTAATGTGTGAATATGAGAGTCGTCTTTTTGTTTCCACAACCTTTGGTAAGCGGTATGCACATGGTGCATCGATGCTTTCATAAAACCTGGCCAACAGTCTTTCAGACTGGCGTGATCACTGCACAGTTCAACCTTATTTAAACAGGCCTGTAAACACACAAAACAATCACTGTATTCACTATTGTGAGTCGTCAATAAAAACTGTTCAAACTCAGCTTTTCGCTGTGCCGTTATTTCATCAATCAATGGTATGTCAGGGAATTTGTTTTTTCTTTTGGGATTGGCTCTGTGAAATTTCTGTAGGAGTAAATCAAAATCCCGCAACTGGCCCGTTGCTGCAAACAAAGCTTTACTCTGTTTTTTCATGTTTAGTAATATTTTCTTGGGCACAATATTGTGAAAAACAACTAATAAGGCTTCTATCTGACGCACACTCAGTCGATATTGATGCAAAACCTCAATATCCTGATCTTTGGCAATATATGGTAATGTTCGTCGTACTGAATTTATTAAAACGGTTATGAAAGAACAAAAAACAGTGAGAGCACTGACATTTTTACTAAAATTTAGGGAGGTGTCTTGCCTTTTGCTTGTATCTGTATTCATTTGTATTTTTCGTATTATCTATTATCTATTAGCCTACGTAATTCCGTTAACGGACGTGTATTTAACACATCGTTCTTTTCCAGCCAGCCACGGCGGGCTTGGCTCACCCCATAGTGGAGGTTATAAAAATCATTCATACTGTGGACATCAGAATTAATGCTGACCAAAAGCCTTTCCGCCTTGGCCATTTGACAATGTAGCGCGCTAAGATCGAGGCGTGCTTCGACTAACCCATGCGCCACAGTCAAACGTTTGGAATGCTCAGTGATGGCAAGATATTCCAAACCACGGTCTTGGGCTGCCTGAGCCATTTCTGCCACACTATAATGTCCGTCAGTGGCCGTGGTATGGGCATGTAAGTCGCCCTTAAGATCACTGCGTCTTACCAAGTTGGGCAGTGTATGCTTATGGGCCGCCTCAATTGCACCATTGTTTTCACGCAGCTCTGGAGGGGATCCAAGGTAAGCCTACTGCCCTCAAAACCGACTCTTCGGTTTGTCCGCCAAGCCACTTTCCCTCTCGGTAGACCCCGTACTCATTGATCTTTAGACCAGACTTTTTAGCAAGACTGCGGATCGCAATATTATGGGCTTTTGCACCAGTGAAATAATACAAGGCAGCACCATAACTGGCGTTGGGCACCACTCGTACATCTACCTGCAAGCCAGAGTATAAAATCACTGAGCTTCGTGTATTACCTTTAGATAACACATCACGTACTTGCTCATAATGAACAAATGCGTCTATTACTTTACTCCCTTGGGGTGATGTCACCAGTATATCGATGTCGCCCACCGTTTCTTTACCACGGCGGTAACTGCCGGCGATCACGACTTGCTCAACCCCTTCTACTTGCCTTAAGTAGTCTGCAAATGGTTCGGCGTATCGCGCCGCTACCGATAATTTCACTCGAGGTATTGTTTTCATCTGAGATTCAATGGCAAAAATGATATTGGCCTGAGTTTTTTCGCCCATGCCCGCTAATGACGCGATCCGTCCGTCTTTGGCCGCCCGCAACGCTTGCTCGGGGGTATGCACGCCCAATTCATGATACAGCCCATGAACCCGTTTTGGCCCAAGGCCGGGTATATGCAGCAGCTCGACTAAGCCTGAAGGGGATTGTTTTTGTAGGCTAATGAGGGTAGCGCAGTGGCCCGTTTCAAGGATCTCGATGATCTTCGCCGCCAAATTGTCACCAATGGCGGGAAGTTTGTTTAAGTCTTGACCCTTTGCAACGTATTGCGCGATATCCTTAGGCATGCCGCGCAATTGTTGCGCCCCTTGACGATAGGCACGGATGCGAAAAAAATTGCCACCCTGTATGTCTAAATTATTCGCTATCTGTTCAAATATATCAGCAATTTTAAGATTGTTTGCGGGCATAACACAACTATGCTCTAAGGGTCTTTTCGATAGTGCGTTCGGTATGAATAAGGGCAAGCATCTTGCCCAGATCCTGACAAAGCACCTTGAGAATAAGATCCATATCAATCAGCCCCGATAAAATTCCGTCACTGTTAACCACCGGCAGTCTTCGCACACCATGCTGCTGCATGATATCAAGGGTCTCACTTAGGCTGTAATCTTCGCGCACCGTTATGAGATCTAGCCCCATGATATGACCGACATTTATCTGCTCAATATCCACTTCCAACGCCATAATTTCTATGACCAGATCTCGGTCGGTCACCACGCCAATCGGGATGTTTTGTCCATGTAGTTTATCTACCACTATCACTTCTCCCACATGATGATTACGCATCAACATGGCGGCTTCTTGAAGAGATGCATCCCGCGTAAGGAGAGCGAGTTCTCGCTCACAATAGTTACCGACTGTCATAAACCACCCCACTGTTTTTCTCTGCTAATGTTTATCAGTATTACCGGTAAGCAAAGGGGGGAATTGATCCATATCAAAGTATTTGACCTTGATGCCAGATGCGGTCACGATGTGCGCTTGGCAGTGACGGAAGGCTTGGAAGGCTTGAGAGTGTGGACATGGCGCCCTTCGAAACGATGAGAGTGCGTATGTGAGAGATTCTGTTGGAAATGCTTTGCGTGATATAACCAAAAAACACCCTATTCAAGTCAAGAATGAGTTAGCTAAATGGGATATTACAATGAACTACTTCACACAAACACACACACACAAACTAGCGAGTAAGTATTTGTAACCTCTATAGGGCTAACAATCGAATTGTCGTTTCCAAAATGTAAATTCTGCTTAGAAATAAGGTGGGAATCTCGTTGAAATAAGTGCCCTTAGTGTCAATTTAACTACATAAATTCCTGTTATTTTTACTTTTTTCTAGCATGAGATAATTAACTGTATTGTTTCAATACTCTGCAAAAGGCTATGAGCATTTAACTTGTGAAGCGAATTTCTTAGACTACGCTTACAAACTGGTGGTGATGCTAACTGGTGGTGATTTCATATCGCCAATCCAATTTCAAAAATAACAAAGGGATTTATATTATGTTAAAAATTCTTATTTCAAATATTCTAATGACAGTGGTGATATTGGTGTTTCATCCAGCGGCTCAGGCCGCCGCGGGAGGGGGCAAACCGCCCGCCTATTATGTTGATAAGAGTAAGCTCCCATTTACGGCGCTGCCCGGCGCATCAGCACTATGGGGAGTGCACACCGGTGCGGGTTACCGTGTCGAGGTTCCGGATAACTGGAATGGTGATCTTGTTGTTTGGGCACATGGTTTCCGAGGAACCGGGCTCGAGCTGACGGTCGATAATCACCCACTACGGGCGCTATTGATCGCCCAGGGCTATGCATGGGCTGCGTCTAGCTATAGTCGCAATGATTACGACATCTCTTCTGGGGTACAAGATACCCATGCCTTGGTCAAACGTTTCAATGGACTCGTTGGAAATCCAGATAAGGTCTATCTGACCGGTGTATCCATGGGTGGCCACATTACCGCAGTTTCGATCGAGCAATATCCGAACACCTACGACGGCGCGCTGCCGGCCTGCGGTGCAATAGGTGACTATGCGCTTTTTGATTACTTCCTCGATTTCAATGCCGCGGCACAACAGATTGCAACGGGCAGTTCAACTTACCCTATCGACGCGGCTGTTTACATCGGCCAGACTGTCCCTCAGATCAAGTCCAACCTAGAGGCTATTTCTGGCGCATGGCCTTTCGTATTAAACGCGGACGGCGAAAATCTGAAGAGCCTGACTGAATTGCGTTCCGGCGGTGAACGTCCAAATTATGATGAAGCCTTCGCCTTCTGGAATTCCATCCCGTCAACCACCGGAGTAGGTAACTTTTTATTCGAGCTTGCCATAGGTGACGGCACGCTTCCCCGCGCTCCTGGGGTCGGTGTCGACAACATAGGAGTCGTCTATCAGTTTGACACGGATCCGCTTCTGACGCCTGATGAGCAAGCTCTGAATGACGGGATTGTTCGTATTGAGTCTGATCCTCAGGGTCCAGGGCCAAACGGTTTGTCTCAAGTACCGGTAATCTCAGGTGATATTACTATTCCAGTGTTAACTCTCCACAATTTGGGTGACCTCTTCGTCCCAGTACTGAACGAGGTAGAGTATGCATCGAGGGTAGCAGGACATGGGAAAAGTGATCTCCTGGTGCAGCGTGCTATTCGCGGAGTCCTTCATTGCGACTTCACAGCCACGGAGTTCTCTAGTGCTTTCATCGACCTTGTGACCTGGGTCGAGACAGGTGTGAAACCTGCCGGCGACGATTGGCTAACGCCATCCACTGTGGCCGATCCAGGCTTCGGTTGTGCATTCACTGATGGAGACCACCTTTTGGGAACAGCTTGTCCATGACAGTGTAATGTGAAAACGGCAGGCGCTATTATCCGCCTGCCAAAAATAGCAAAACGTACATGGATAGATATCAAAACCTGTGAAAGAGGTGGTGCGAAATGATAGCAAGCATCAACAAATCGCCAAGAAAACCAACTTCCCCAAAGATGAGTCTAATGAACATCCATTGATGATCCGAAGATACTTTACAGATTTAACAAAAAAGCAAAAGACTTGACAAGAAATGTGTGGCACAAACTTTCTCACCACCCAATATTCCATACAAAAGGGGGCAGGTCTATATTGCCAAGGGTAACAATTATAGCGCGCCACAATCAGTTATGGACTGTTTGGCTTGGTGCAGGTGATCACTCAGATGTGCAGCGGCTCTGCTTGGCACCCTACCCAAATAACGACTTTGATTCAGTACTCCATTAGTCATAAAAACCCGAGTGATAAGCTGGTCTAACACTGTGATCCCATTTGATGTTTGGACAGTGGCATGTTTGTTTGAGCTGCCAAGTTGCCCTGACCCAGCCGAGCCTGACTTCGGTTTCGGGCAGAACAGCACTAACAGGACCAGCACTAACAGCACAGCCACGTTAACTTACCATGCAACAAAGATCTATTTTTCCTATTAATTCCAAACTACCAAGCCCCCACCATCCCCGCATTTAAAGTTTCAGCACAAAAGGCTTATTTTAGGGGCAAATGGCGAGCGGCCTTTTTTGTCTACTTTTTTTTTGGCTGTAGCAAAAAAGTAAGTCGTAAAGCAGGGATGCTTTTTGAAAAATGGTAAGGATGCCGTGTGCGAAGCACATAAGTGAACGAAGTGAATAGTAAGCGCAGCGCATACAAAAACAAAAAACCCGCTAAAAGCGGGTTTCTAATTCAATCAATAATGATTAACTAAAAATTACCAACCAGTAATTTCCCGTAAACCTTTACCGATGTCAGCCAAAGAACGAACAGTTTTAACACCTGCCGCTTCTAGCGCTTTGAATTTCTCATCAGCTGTACCTTTACCGCCTGCGATAATGGCTCCTGCATGGCCCATACGTTTGCCTTCTGGTGCAGTCACACCAGCAATGTATGAAACAACAGGTTTAGTCACATGCGCTTTGATATATTCAGCTGCTTCTTCTTCAGCAGAACCGCCGATTTCACCAATCATAACGATGGCTTCAGTTTTAGGATCTTCTTGGAACAATTTCAAAATATCGATAAAGTTTGAACCAGGAATAGGGTCACCACCAATACCTACACAAGTAGATTGGCCAAAACCTTCGTCAGAGGTCTGTTTAACCGCTTCGTACGTTAAAGTACCAGAGCGAGAAACAATACCGACTTTACCAGGCTTATGAATATGGCCAGGCATGATACCAATCTTACATTCACCAGGCGTGATCACACCTGGGCAGTTTGGACCAATCATTCGAACGCCTTTTACGTTCAAATATTCTTTCACAAACAACATGTCGATGGTGGGGATACCTTCGGTGATACAAATGATCAACTCGATACCAGAATCAGCCGCTTCAACAATTGAATCTTTACAAAACGCAGCAGGTACATAAATAACAGAGGCCGTGGCACCGGTTTTTTCTACCGCTTCACGTACTGTGTTAAATACTGGTAAATCAAGATGCGTAGTGCCGCCTTTACCTGGTGTTACGCCGCCAACCATCTTGGTGCCATAAGCAATAGCTTGTTCTGAATGGAAAGTACCTTGACCACCAGTAAAGCCCTGACAGATGACTTTGGTGTCTTTATTGATTAATATAGACATTATTTGCCCTCCGCGGCTTTAACAACTAATTTAGCGGCATCAGTTAGACTGCTTGCAGCTATGATATCAAGGTCTGAAGCAGCTAACACTTCACGGCCTAATTCAGCGTTAGTACCTTCCAAACGAACAACAACGGGAACATTAACGCCTACTTCTTTCACTGCGCCAATAATACCTTCAGCAATCATGTCACAACGCACAATGCCACCAAATATATTCACTAATACGGCACTTACATTGCTGTCAGAAAGAATGATTTTAAATGCTTCAGCAACACGTTCTTTAGTTGCACCGCCGCCCACATCAAGGAAGTTAGCTGGCTTGCCACCGTGAAGGTTCACAATATCCATAGTGCCCATTGCAAGACCGGCACCATTGACCATACAGCCAACGTTTCCGTCTAGTGCGACATAGTTAAGCTCCCATTTAGCGGCTTCTGCTTCACGGGCATCATCTTGTGATGGATCGTGCATAGCGGCTACTTTAGGTTGACGATATGCAGCATTACCATCGATAGCTAATTTAGCATCTAGGCAGTGAATATCACCGTCAGCTTTAATCACTAGAGGATTGATTTCGATAAGGGCGATATCAAGGTCAACAAACATTTTCGCTAAACCCAGGAATATCTTAGTGAACTGTTTAATTTGTACGCCTTTAAGGCCCAATTTAAACGCCATTTCACGAGCTTGGTAAGGTTGCGCACCAACAATAGGGTCAATCTCAGCTTTTAGGATCTTTTCAGGCGTTTCGTGAGCAACTGTTTCAATTTCAACACCGCCTTCGGTAGACGCCATGAAAACGATACGACGAGAAGTACGGTCAACAACTGCACCTAAATACAACTCATCGGCGATATCAGTACATGTTTCTACCAAAATTTTGGTGACTGGCTGGCCATGTTCATCAGTTTGAAAAGTCACTAAATTTTTGCCTAACCACTTTTCAGCAAAAGCTTTGATCTCTTCTTTAGTTTTAACCAGTTTTACGCCGCCAGCCTTACCTCGGCCACCTGCGTGAACTTGGCATTTGACTACCCACTCACTGCCGCCAATTTTATCAGCTGCCGCTACAGCTTCTTCTGGAGTCGAAGCTGCTATCCCATCAGAGACTGGCAAGCCGTACTCTTTGAATAATTGCTTGCCTTGATATTCATGCAAATTCATGGTTTTTCTACCCGTTTAATGTAAGAAAAAAGCCGCTAGTAAGCCGCTTTATTTTTTTGTTGTTATGTAACACAATAACAACGAAGACACAGCTGAGGTAAAGCCTCTTCTGCCTCGATTAGTTACACATCTACTACTTTTTTATACATCGAGAAGCAAACGTGTTGGATCTTCTAACATTTCTTTGATGGTCACCAAAAAGCCAACAGACTCTTTGCCATCAATAATGCGGTGATCGTACGATAATGCTAAATACATCATGGGCAAAATTTCTACTTTACCGTTAACAGCCATAGGTCTGTCTTGGATTTTATGCATACCCAAAATAGCACTTTGTGGCAGATTTAGAATGGGTGTCGACAACAATGAACCAAACACGCCGCCGTTAGTAATAGTGAAATTGCCACCCTGCATTTCATCCAAGGTTAATTTACCATCACGTCCTTTAAGCGCTAGTGCTCTGATCCCACTTTCAATACCTGCCATACCTAGTGCATCGGTATCTTTAAGTACTGGTGTTACCAATCCACGAGGAGTCGATACAGCAATAGAGATATCAAAATAGTTGTGATAACAAATATCATCACCATCGATAGACGCATTGACTTCTGGGAAACGTTTAAGTGCTTCCGTTACCGCTTTCACGTAGAAAGACATAAAGCCAAGGCGAATACCGTGGCGTTTTTCAAAGCTTTCTTGGTATTGCTTACGCAAGTCCATAATGGGCTTCATGTTCACTTCGTTAAAAGTCGTCAACATGGCCGTATTATTTTTCGCGTCTAACAAACGCGTGGCGATGGTTTTACGCAAACGTGTCATTGGCACACGTTTGTCGGTGCGATTATCTAAAGCAACAACTGGTGCTGGTGCTGGTGGTGCTGCTGCCGATACTGCAGACTTAGTTGCAGGTGCCTGTAAAGACTTTTCAACGTCTTCTTTGGTGATGCGACCGCCTTTGCCTGTGCCTTTAATGTTAGCCGCATCCAAGCCTTTTTCAGCGAGTAATCTGCGAACAGAAGGACTAAGAGCATCGTTATCTTCAGATGTGGCTTCACCAGCGGTTGCAACTGGCGCAGCAACGGCACCGGCGACAAAAGTCGCTATCACTTGCTCACCAGATACTGTTTCGCCTTCGGGCGCTAAAATTTCACTTAATGAGCCGTCAGCAGGTGCAACCACCTCTAACACGACTTTATCGGTCTCGATATCAACTAAGTTCTGATCACGAGAAATAGCTTCACCTGGCTTTACATGCCAAGTTGCAATTGTTGCATCTGCCACAGATTCTGGCAGAACAGGTACCTTGATTTCCACTGACTCACCTTTATTACCGGATGGTTGACTTGATTGTTCACTGGCTTGAGCAGGAGCAGCGGCTGCGCTGGCACCTTCCTCAAAATTAGCAATGGTTTGTTCACCTAACACCGTTTCGCCCTCAGCGTTAAAAATCTTACTGACAACGCCATCTGCAGGTGCAACAACTTCTAACACGACTTTATCTGTTTCAATATCGACAAGATTTTGATCGCGACTCACTTTGTCGCCTACCTTTACGTGCCAAGTAGCGATGGATGCATCGGCCACTGATTCAGGCAATACCGGTACTTTTATTTCTATTGTCATACTGGTTCCTTATTTAATTATTAATGCATCATCAACCAAATCTTTTTGCTGTTGGTTGTGAACTGAAATATAACCTACCGCAGGTGATGCTGAGGCTTTTCGACCGGCATAAGTTAATGTGGCAGAGACTGGCAATGACGACCAAAAATGATGTTGACTACAATACCAAGCACCTTGATTTTGTGGCTCTTCTTGGCACCAAATCCAATCTATCACGTGTTTAAATTTATTCACTACTTTACCAAGGTCCTCGTGTGGGAAAGGATAAAGTTGTTCGATACGGATAATGGCCACGTCAGTTTGTTCATTTTTACGACGCTGCTCTAACAAGTCGTAATAGACTTTGCCTGAGCACATCACGACTCGTTTAACCTTGCTTGGCTCCAAGTCATCAATTTCATCAATAACATTATGGAACACACCCTCAGCCAATTCTTCGATACTCGATACAGCTAAAGGATGACGCAATAAAGACTTAGGTGACATAACAATAAGCGGTTTACGCATCGGACGAAGTGCCTGACGACGTAACATATTGAACACTTGCGCGGGATTTGAAGGCACACACACTTGCCAATTGTGGTCTGCACACATCTGTAAGAAACGTTCTAACCTAGCAGAACTATGCTCAGGTCCTTGTCCTTCATAACCATGGGGTAACAACATAGTTAATCCGCAAAAACGTCCCCACTTTGCCTCGCCAGAACTTAAAAACTGGTCAATCACTACTTGCGCACCGTTGGCAAAGTCACCGAATTGCGCTTCCCAAATAGTCAAAGTACCGGGTTCTGCTGTGGCGTAACCAAACTCAAACGCTAACACCGCCGCTTCAGACAAAACAGAATCGTATATTTCCATTTTGCCTTGTTCGGCATGTATATTAGCCAAAGGCATATAATCAGAACCGTCAGTTTGATTATGTAACACTGCATGGCGGTGGAAGAAAGTACCACGACCTGAGTCTTGACCCGTCATACGAATATTACTGCCGCCATCAACAATCGCAGCGTAACCTAAGTTTTCTGCCATACCCCAATCCAGTGCCTTTTCGCCGTTAACCATAGCTACACGGTCTTTATATAGCTTATCAACACGTGATTGCAGCACATATTCGGCTGGGAAAGTACAGAGTTTCTCACCTAATTCTTTTATTTTTTCGACACTGATTGCACTGTCATATTTAACGTCCCAATCATGTCCAAGATACGGAGACCAATCCACTGAATGCTCAGTCATTGGACGCCATTCTTCGACCACACAGGCACCATGATCTAATGCTGCGCGATAGTCGCTGACCAGTTTTTCCACTTCATGAGCACCGATACTGCCCTCAGCGATAAGTTGTTCTGCGTAAATCTTACGGGGTACAGGGTGAACTTTTATTTTTTGGTACATCAGAGGCTGAGTTGCATTTGGCTCATCTGCTTCGTTGTGCCCGTGACGTCTATAACAAACTAAATCAATGACAACGTCACGTTTAAATTGATTGCGATAATCTAACGCCAGTTTAGTCACAAACAACACCGCTTCAGGATCATCAGAATTCACATGAAATATCGGAGCCTGAACCATCTTAGCAATGTCAGTACAGTATTGCGTTGAACGTGTGTCTTCAATTTTAGACGTGGTAAAACCCACTTGGTTATTGATAACAATACGCACCGTACCGCCCACTTGGAAACCACGGGTTTGCGACATGTTAAATGTTTCTTGAACCACACCTTGACCAGCGATTGCCGCATCACCATGAATGGTAATCGGTAACACTACCGAGCCATCGGTACAGCCACGTCTGTCTAAACGCGCTCGAACAGAACCAATAACCACGGGGTTAACAATCTCAAGGTGGGATGGATTAAATGCCAAGGCTAAATGTAAATTCCCGCCTGGTGTAGCAAAGTCAGAAGAATAACCAGCGTGATATTTTACATCACCGGCACCTAAAGAATCATCGTGTTTGCCAGAGAACTCATCAAAAAGTACCGATGGATTTTTACCCAACACGTTCACTAAGGTGTTAATTCTACCGCGATGAGCCATACCGATTACGACTTCTTTAGTACCTTTAATGCCGGCATGACTGATCAAACTTTTCAGCATAGGCACTAATGCATCAGCGCCTTCAAGAGAAAAACGTTTCGCACCAGGAAATTTAGCACCGAGGTATTTTTCCATACCGTCCGCAGCCACTAATCCTTTGAGAAGATTAATTTTTTCTTCTCGAGATATTTCAGGCTTAGCTTGAACAGACTCAATACGATGTTGCAACCAACGTTTCTGATCCGTATCGGTAATGTGCATGTATTCAGTACCGATAGAGTCACAATAAGTGCGGTTCAGTGATTCAAATAACTGACCTAAAGGCAACGATTCTTTACCTATAGCATAAGAACCTACGTTATATGTGGTATCAAAATCTTTTTCAGAAAGGTTATGGTGAGATAGTTCCAGGTCCCTCACTCTCGTCTGTTTCCACAAACCAAGAGGGTCAAGGTTAGCATGTTGATGGCCTCTGAATCGAAAGGCATTAATCAACTGCAATACTTTAATTTGTTTTTCATCTCCGCCACTTGTGCTTGACTGAGTCGCCCCAGAGCCAACTCGAGAAGCAGGACCAAGGGCGGCTAAAGTACGAAACTGTTCACGAACAAGACTATGCTTGGTTTCAACTTCTACTCCATCAAGTTTAGGTAATTTTTCAAAAATGCCTCGCCATTCATCAGATACGCTTTGTGCATCATCTAGATAGGCTTCATACATTTCTTCGATATAAGTAGCGTTGCCACCAGCCATGTGAGAAGAATCCCACCATGCTTTCATCACGCTTTGTTGCATTGGCGTCCCTTGGTTTTAATCAGACTTGCAATTATATGTGCATAAGCACACGGTGTTTTAGTTCTTAGTAAAACCTATACTGCTCGTTTGAGCAGCATAGATTTAATATGACCAATCGCTTTAGTAGGGTTTAATCCTTTAGGACAAACACTGACACAGTTCATGATGCCGTGGCATCTAAACACACTAAATGCATCGTCTAAACCATTTAAACGCTCATCTGTAGCTGTGTCTCGACTATCGGCTAAAAAACGATAAGCATGCAACAAACCAGCAGGACCGATAAACTTATCTGGATTCCACCAGAAAGAGGGGCAAGAGCTTGAACAACATGCACATAATATACACTCATACAAACCGTCTAGCTTTTCTCTTTCTTCAGGAGACTGCAAAAATTCACGAGCTGGCGGCTGCTTATCATCATTAATAAGAAACGGCTTAATTTTTTCATACTGAGTATAAAATTGCGTCATATCAGTCACCAAATCACGCACGACTGGTAATCCCGGTAATGGACGAACCACTATTTTAGACCCTTTAAGTGCTGATATAGGCGTAATACACGCTAAACCATTTTTACCATTCATGTTGACACCGTCAGAGCCACAGACTCCTTCACGACATGAACGACGAAACGATAATGTAGGATCTTTTTCTTTTAACGCTATTAAGGCGTCCAAAACCATCATGTCTTGGCCCTCTGCGACCTCCAACTGATAGTCTTGCATACGAGGAGCGTTATCAACATCAGGGTTATAACGGTAAACGGAAAGATTTAATTGCATGGTTGTTGCTCCTAGTAAGTTCTTGCTTTAGGTGGGAAGGCTTCACGCAATTTAGGTGACATATTCACTTCACGTTTTATCATTGATTTTGTTTCAGGTAAATAAACAGAATGACACAACCAATCCTTGTCATTTCTATCAGGAAAATCAAAACGACTATGAGCTCCGCGACTTTCCGTTCTAAAATTAGAGGCGACAGCTGTGGTGTAAGCCGTTTCCATTAAGTTATCTAATTCAAGACATTCAATACGCATAGTGTTGAAATCGTTACTTTTATCATCTAAGCGTGCATTGTCTAATCTTTCGCGTATGTCGCCAAGCTCTTTCAAACCTGTTGCCATAGAATCACCTTCACGGAATACCGAGAAGTTTAATTGCATACATTGCTGTAGATCTTTCTTGATTTGAACAGGATCTTCGCCTTTGCCTACGTCTGAATTTTCCCAGCGATTAAAGCGAACCATTGCTTGATCAACATCATCTTCCGACGCTTCACGGGCATCAATACCATCAATGGCTTTACCAAGATGTAGCCCTGTAGCACGACCAAATACCACTAAGTCTAATAGTGAATTACCACCTAGTCTGTTAGCACCATGCACAGATACACAAGCAATTTCGCCACAAGCAAACAAACCTTTAATAGGTGAAGTTTTTCCATTTGCGTCCATGGTAAGCGCTTGTCCGTCGACATTGGTCGGTATACCACCCATCATATAATGACAAGTTGGAATGACCGGAATGGGCTCTTTAATTGGATCGACATGCGCAAAAGTACGAGATAATTCTAAAATACCGGGCAAACGAGACTCAAGAACATCTTTACCTAAGTGATCAAGCTTCAACTTACAATGTGGGCCTTGTGGACCGTCGAAGCCTCGCCCTTCACGTATTTCTGTCATCATCGAACGGGCCACTACGTCTCGGCCAGCTAAATCCTTAGCATTTGGCGCGTAACGCTCCATAAAACGTTCACCGTTTTTATTCAGAAGATACCCACCTTCACCACGACATCCCTCAGTTACCAGAGTACCCGCTCCTGCAATACCTGTTGGGTGGAACTGCCACATTTCCATATCTTGCATTGGAACGCCTGCACGTAGCGCCATACCTAAACCGTCACCAGTATTAATATGTGCATTAGTGGTCGACGCATATATACGTCCTGCACCACCCGTTGCCAGCACTACCGCTTTAGACTTAAAATAAACCACTTCACCGGACTCGATATCAATGGCAGTACAACCAACCACATCACCGTCTTGGTTTTTGACTAGGTCAAGTGCATACCACTCACTAAATATTTTCGTCTTATTTTTAACATTTTGCTGATAAAGCAAATGCAACAATGCGTGACCTGTTCTATCTGCTGCTGCGGCAGTTCGAGCGCCTTGCTCTCCACCGAAGTTTTGCGATTGTCCACCGAAAGGACGTTGATAGATTTTACCATTTTCAAAACGAGAAAAAGGTAGCCCCATATTTTCCATTTCAATAATGGCTTCTGGGCCTGTTTTACACATATATTCGATTGCATCTTGATCACCGATATAATCAGAGCCTTTGACCGTATCGTACATATGCCATTCCCAGTTATCTTCATGGGCATTACCCAGAGCAACCGTAATCCCCCCCTGAGCGGATACTGTATGTGATCGTGTAGGAAAAACTTTGGATAAAAGGGCACACGACTTACCCGATTCTGTAATCTGTAATGCTGCGCGCATACCCGCGCCACCAGCACCAATAACCACTGCATCAAATTCATGAACAGGAAGACTCATTTACACACCCCACAAAACAAATAAACCAACAACCACATAAACAAACGCTGTCAGGTTAATACTAAATTGAATAAACGCACGCAAACCTGGCGCTTTAACATAATCCGTTAATACCTGCCACATACCTATGCGGATGTGAAACATGATAGAAACTAATGCAATAAAAGTGAAAACTTTCATCGCTAGACCAGAGAACAACTCGTTCCACACTGCATAAGTAATGTCTGGAGTTGCGATAAAATACCACCCCATGAACAAAAAAAATGCTGTCATAATCAAAGCGGTAGCACGAGTAGTGACGTAATCTTGTACGCCGTTACGTTTTAAACTTGCTTGACCCGTTACCATAATACAACTCCTACTAAGATGGTTAAGATAATCCATGCGGCTATAATGGCTTTAGCACTTATATCACCGGATTGTAGTTCTTCCCAATACCCCATGTCCATTATCATGTGCCGCACACCGCCTAACACATGATATATCAAGGCAGAAATGGTCCCTATGGCAACAAATTTACCTAAAGGACCGGCCATTTGTTCTTGAACGAGGGCAAAACCCTCAACTGATGATACAGACATAGCCCAAGCCCAGATCACAAACATCATTGCAAAAAACAATGCGACACCTGTAACACGATGGAGAATGGAGGTAATAGCTGCGGGAGGAAAACTAATAGTATTGAGTTGTAAGTTAACTGGTCTTTGTTTTTTCACGTTTATCACTCTTTATACCCGAAGGTAGTTAAAAATTTCGGCTTATAACATCTTGCATGTTAAATTTTTGCTAAAATTCAATTTTTTCCCTAAGATTGTTACCACTTTGTCAAAGAAAGGTTAAGTATAGATAATCTTTTTAATATGAAGTGCTTTAAGCCCAATAAGTATATCCAGCCATTCATACAAATACAATTATTGTTCTTTATTAAAGGTTTCTATGTAATCTATATAGTTAGCTTAATTAGTAACAAGGAAAAATGCACACCTATACTAAACTTAACCAAGCTATTCCAAAATTTTATTTGCATTGGAGAGGTCAAAGAAGTGAATATTAACTCCATGGAAACGCATTAAAATTGACATTATAAGACACTTTAAGTTCAAATAGCGGCAATCCCCCCCAGTAAACAGTAGGATACACTGTTTATCGAACACAAAACGATTCTGAGGAGAACAATATATGGCAGACAATAAAGCCATTTTAAAAGTGGGTGACAAAGAAATCGAACTGCCGATTTTGTCAGGTACTGCAGGCTACGATGTAATAGACGTAAGGTCTCTAGGCGCTAATGGATACTTTACTTATGACCCCGGATTTATGGCAACTGGCTCATGTGAATCATCTATCACTTATATTGATGGCGCTAAAGGCATTCTATTGCACAGAGGTTATTCCATCGAAGAATTAGCCCGTGACGCTGATTATATTGAAGTGGTGTACATGCTTTTACATGATAAAACCCCCAATACTGAAGAATACAGAGACTTTAAAGACACGATTACTCGCCATACTTTAGTTCATGACCAAATTAATAACTTCTTTAGAGGTTTCAGACGCGACGCACATCCTATGGCAATGTTGTGTGGGTCTGTAGGTGCTATGTCATCTTTTTACCATGATGATTTGAATATTAATGATCCGGAGCAACGATTACGCAGCGCATATCGTTTAGTGGCTAAAATGCCCACTTTGGTTGCAATGTGTTACAAGTACAACATTGGTCAGCCATTTGTTTATCCTAAAAATGAATTGAGTTATGCAGAAAATTTCTTAAATATGATGTTTTCTGTTCCTGCAGAAGATTACAAAATCAGTCCAGCGGTTGCCAAGGCAGTCGATAGGATATTTATTTTGCATGCTGACCACGAACAGAATGCATCAACTTCCACAGTCCGTTTGGCCGGTTCTTCTGGTGCTAATCCTTATGCTTGTATTGCTGCGGGTGTGGCGTCTTTATGGGGGCCTGCTCACGGTGGTGCCAACGAAGCTTGTTTGAACATGCTTGAAGAAATAGGCACAGTTGATCGTATACCTGAGTTTATTGCTAGAGCCAAAGATAAAGATGATCCGTTCCGCTTAATGGGCTTTGGCCATAGGGTGTATAAAAACTTTGATCCACGTGCCACTGTTATGCGCGAAAGTTGCCATGAAGTATTAGCTGAGCTTAATATCGATGATCCACTTCTTAATATCGCTATGGAGCTTGAACGCATTGCTTTAAGTGACCCCTACTTTGCTGAGAAAAAACTCTTCCCTAATGTTGATTTTTACTCTGGTATTATCCTAAAGGCGATTGGTATTCCAACCAATATGTTTACCTGTATTTTTGCCTTGGCACGTACAGTAGGATGGGTATCACATTGGCACGAAATGTTAAGCCAACCGGGACAAAAAATAGGTCGTCCTCGTCAGTTGTATACGGGTGAAGCACAACGTCCATATAGTAAAATTGATAAATAGTTATTCATCAATTTTAAAAATAGCGAACAATTATGTTCGCTATTTTTTTGCACAAAATAAAGTAAAGATTAGCGCCTAAACCCAAATTTTTTTCTCTAAACGCCAAAAAGGTTTTGGTAAATATTGACATTACACAAGCTGTGCCTAAAAATAAACGAATTCAGCTATTATCTTTGGTCATTTGAATACCTAAAACTTAGAACAAAACGCCATTTTTTGTTTTATTTTAATATGGGTGTCATCTTTACTTCATCTGACATACTTGGATAAAAAAACTCCTTCTGGGTCCAACTAAATTACCGCTAAAATTACCGCTAAAATTACCGCTAATTAGTTAGCGTGCACTAATTGTTTAAGGTAGTTCCCTAAGTTTTGAATTCCAGTCGACATTTTTTGAGCATGCTTGACGGTCAAGCTTTCTGACCAACCATGTTGGTTGATATCATCAAGGGCTTGTTTACCATCAAAATCGACATAGGCAAGGCGAGCACATAATGCCTCTGGCGGTAAGCCAAAGGATATCCCTGGTAACAGCGCCACTCCGGTTTCCGCAAGGACCTTACTACAGATTTCTGTATCAGTATAAATTTCCATATTATTTAATGTTTCTAGATACTCCGTGAAATCAAGTAAAATATAAAAGCCACCTTCAGGAGCGTGTGCATTCAACCCCGCTCCAACTAGCGCTTTATGAATATGTCCGCCAATAGCTTTTAGAATGACTCTTTGGTTCTCCACATATTGATGCATTGTTGCGTTGTCGGAATAGGCAGTTATCGCCGCATATTGTATAGGAGATGACGCACAAGAATAGGTTTCTGATACGATCCCAAGCATAACGTCTTTTAATTGGGTATCGTAATTTTGTGGCAAAATGGCAATACCTAATCGCCATCCACCTGCCCCCGCCCATTTAGATAAACCTGAAGTCACAAAGGTCCCTTGAGGGTAGTGTTTTGCAATGCTGACGTGCTGATTATCATGTTGCAGCGGAGCATAAATTTCATCTGATATGACTTTCGCCCCAAACCGACTTAAAACCCCAGTCAATGCTCTAAGTTCCTGCTCTGAATAACATAAGCCATCTGGATTGCCTGGGCTGTTTAAAAAAACCAATAAATTTTTATAATTTTTCGCTGCCTCATTTAAGGTTTTTTCGAGAATATCGGGCGTTATTCTGTAACGTTTTTCAAAGCTAGTTTGCATCATAAATGTAGCATGACCCAATAACTTGGCCTGTGGCTCATATGATACCCAAGCTGGCGCAGGGATTAACACGGCAGCATCTGTATAAGCACACATAATGGTATACAGTAATGCTTTTGAGCCTGGCGCAATAAAAACTTGATCGGCACCAATTGGCCTTTTCTCAAAGACAGAATGATATTCAGCGACTTGCGTTCGCAAAGCTTCCAAACCCTGTACCTGAGTATATTCTTTGCGGTGCGCATTTTCTATTAGTGCTTGTTTAAGCACCGGCGAAATCGGAAATGGTGATTGGCCAAAACCAAAACGAAATACCTGCTTGCCATGTTTTTCAATAGCTGCCGATTGTTCATTTAACAATAAAGTACTCGATGGAGTGATTTGACGATACATAAGTAATATATTCCTGTTTTTATTTAACCTTATTATTTATAATTCAACTTTACTGACATAGTATAATGAGCGATCACTCATGACATCTGCACAACTTCAGGCATTTGTTACCGTTGCACAAACTAAGAGTTTCACAACCGCGGCGCTATTGCTTGGCATCAGTCAGTCAGCAGTATCACATGCAATAAAATCAGCCGAGAAAGAATTAGGTGTTTCGTTGTTTATGCGCGGCAAAGCCGAGATCGTACCCACTGAGTTTGGAGAAAAAATATTAGCGAAAGCCCACTCTGTTTTAGGATTGTTTGAGTCAATCAAGCAAACCGCCAATGCAACGAAAAATATGCAGCAAGGTATATTAAAAATAGGCTCATTTGGCCCTTCTTTTTCTACGCACTTACTACCCACTATTTTGCGAGAATATCAGCGAATCCATCCGAATATAAAGGTCTATGTAGAAGAAGGCGAAGATCATCTGGTAAAAGAATGGATCGCAAATCGTAAGGTGGATTTAGGCTGTATTATTATGCCGGAGCAAGAGTTAGACCATATTTATCTGACAACAGATAAGCTGGCTGTGGTGGTATCGGAGGCACATCCGTTAGCGGAAAAATCTGCAGTTGAGTTACAAGACCTATGCCAATTTCCCTTCATATTAACGGAAGGAACTACCGGAAAAATGGTGCTAGAACTATTTAAACGTTCTAGTTTTTTTCCAAATATTCAATATAACAATATTCAGATAATGAGCATGTTGTCGATGGTGTCGTCTGGTGTAGGAGTTTCCGTTACAGCAGAGCTTTCAATACCTATCGGAAATCAAACAAAAGTAGGGTCTTACGTCGTAAAACCCTTGAACCCTATCGTAAAAAGGGAGATCAGTTTAGCTGTTCAAAATATACATCACTTATCTCCTGCCGCTGAGGCGTTTGTAAAAGTAGCAAAAAAACTGCAACGAGCAGGTAAATTGACACATATGGAAAACTAAACCTGCTGGCCAGAGTCCTGACCAGAGGTTATTCTTTAAAAGGTTAGAACTGGTATTTAGCTCTCACATACCAAGAACCACCTTCGTAGATTGCTGGGGTTCTGCGCGGATATTGTAGCCCAACACTCAAACGGTTAGCGTTCGGCTCGCCAATTTCATCAACGTATTCGTCAAAAAGATTGGATACACCGGCTGTTAACGTAATGTCTTGTGATGCGAAGTAATTAAATTCCATATCAAAAAACATAACCGAATCTACTAGCGCTGATGGAGATGATGGATCATTGATAGTTCCACAGACATCATAGTGCTCACCATAAAAATTAGTTCTTAACATCAGCTGATAATTTTCTCCAAAGTCGGTAACAGCAGTTGCTACGAAACGATTTTCAGGACAGTTATTTTCAATATTTTCTACTGAACTATCACTCACTGGTTGAATGCCATTCACATTTGCTTGGCCTACCACGTCAATCTTGTTGTAGTTATAGGCAAATGTAAACTTGCTCTGAGCTCCATCACTCCAATCCATTGAAGTTGTGTAGACTATATCAAGACCTTGATGTTCTACATCTAGTGCGTTAGTAAAGAACGATACAGTACCACCTAAAGACACTGATATATCGCCTGTACGATAAATACGGTCATCTACATCAGTTTTATATAAATCGACCGCCAAGTTACCATTGTCAAGCCGCTGTATGTAAGTCCTAAACTAAGACTAACTGACTCTTCTTCTTTAAGTTCTTTTACACCGTTTGCGATAGCTTGAGGATTATCAGTTTTCACTAAGCCTTCCTCAACTTGTGCACCAGTTGAGCCATCAAAGGTAGTAATAATCGTTGTTACATTTGCTTGACCCAGAGTTGGAGCATGAAAGCCTGTAGATACGGCACCGAGAATGACAAAATCGTCAGTAATGATATAGCGACTGGCTATTTTACCGTTGACTGTTCCGCCGAAATCTGAAAGTGCTTCATATCTAAGAACACCTTGCAACAATAAATCGTCCGATATGTCGTATTCTACATCGACATATAAGGCGATATTGTCGCGACTAAATTTGCCAGCATCCGCTGGTGTTAAAGCTTGTACCGGCGCCAACTAAAGCAGCAGCTTCACCCGCTACAGTAATGAACGTTTCTTCACGCCATTATGCACCAAAACCAAGGAAAATATCGTCAGCTAAAGGGATAGACAAGTCGGCATTAAAGTTTAGTTCTTCTTGCTCATAACCACCCATATCAAAATCACGTTGACCCGGCTGACCGTTATCTACAAGACCAGTATTCACTGTATTATTCAGAAAGTATGTTAGTTCATTTTCACCAAAACCAACACTTAAATCATAGGTCAGGTCAGAACTAGTCTTAGCTTTCAAGCCAACAACAACACTTGTGTCTTTCTATGCGCCATCAAGAAAAGGTGTATAGCCCGCAGGCAGTGTTGTCACGTTAGTTAGCGTATTATGACCAGGATTACGGTATAAAAAGCGATAACAACCATTGGTGTCAGCATAACCGCCGTGCATATATAGCTCACCCAAATCGCCGACTGCATAGCCAGAGTTGAAAGCCATTCGTGTGCCGCTAGTTTCAGGACGGCCCCAAGATTGGACGAAAGGTTCATCGCCAAAAGGAGAGTCAGAACCGACACCTTGTACACCGTCATTAATCAGTTGTTGTGCATCAGGTCGCTGTATACCGCGAGAAAGCGCTTCATTATCATTAGTTTCAAAACTGATATTGAGAAAACCTTCAGTAACTAAGGCAAAACCAGCATTAGCGCCTACTATCCAGCTTTGTTCACCTTCGAAAAATACACCATCTTGCGCAGCAGCACCATCGCGTAGTACTTCAACACTCTTAAGCGAGATACTTGGGATTATTCCAATATCTACGCCATGCACACCATTTCCGGCTGCTGGGGCAAAAAACTGAACCAATGACGAGCGATGACGACGTTTACCATTATCTAAAACAAGAGTTTGGTCAGGTGCCATACCACGTAATGAAGTAGGACGGATAAATGCGCTGCCATCACCTGTAGCAGGAGTTGCAGTGAAAGATGGCACCAATGATTCAAGATTATCAGTTATATCTGTCGTGTTACCATTTGCGGCGAAAATTCCTCACCGGAGAACACATCAATTGCCACTGGTGAATCAGTCACAGTTCTAGGTGCACCACGTGTACCTAGCACCGCAATTTTTTCAACATTAACGTTTTGTTCTGCTACTTCTTATGCCATTGCATGTCCAGCGATCGATATCCCTGAAAATACTAATGTCATAGCCGTAACTATGAGCGTCTTTTGGGTTTTCATGTAGTGATTCCTATTAATATTTTTTCTGTTGGAGTTTAGGTAAAATAAACGTCATTGTTCATAAAATAAAACATTTTTCCTCATATTATGTATATCGACATCCCTTTTATATCAATAATGCCAAGGTTGTCGGCGAAATATCGTCTATTACTCAACTTTTTTCACGGTATTCAGAATTCAAAACAAGCGTCTCCCTCTGTTGTGCAAACCAGCTTTGAACATTGCTTTTGTTTATGATGAAGAACGGCTTTTATCCAAACAGACTTATCTGAGGCGGTGCTCGACTTTGTGGTGGCAATAACTCGACAACTTCGTCATTTTTTGTATTCAGGTAACTAAGTATCTTTTAGATCACCAATAGATTTTCATTAGGCACAGATCTGTACGTGCGCTACTTACGCATACGCCTCCTGCATCGAGTCAAAGGTAAAAGTGTTGAATAAACTTAGCCTGCTTCGCTACTTTTCCCAATATTTCCAAACCTGAGGCTAAATATCCCATGCTCTGAGTCACGGCTAATCTTCTGCTGAAATGGTTTTGCCTTTGTCAAGCCTCTTCGATTCACACACTCCGACTTCAGCGCTAACCCAGCTTGTACCGATGCTTCTTCACTACTATGAGACTATCTGACTTCTAGCTGCTTATCATCAAAGGCTTCGTCTCGTGACTTCCCCTTTACCTAGTCAGCACACTTAAGTGGAGATTTCGCAATTCAATACTCAGCCTTATGGTAGATCTGAGCAGTTTAATATGAAACTTTAATACTCTTCCAAATTCCATTATTACAAAGCACTTCGAGTCCAAATGACACTTTCTCTCAGATATAAAAAAAGACGCTTTCGCGTCTTTTTTTTAAAGCTTATGTCGATTAACGACGTAGGCCTAAACTTTTGATAAGATCTTTATAACGTTGAACGTTTTTACCTTTAAGGTAATCAAGTAACTTACGACGTTGGCTAACCATGCGAAGTAGTCCACGACGTGAGTGGTGATCTTTCTTATGATCCGCAAAGTGACCTTGTAATTTGTTGATGTTATGCGTTAATAAAGCAACTTGAACTTCAGGTGAACCTGTATCGCCTTCTTTAACGGCATACTCAGCAATAATAGTTGCCGTTTGTTCTGTTGTTAGTGACATGATTTTCTCCAATAAATAAGAGTTGAAAGATACAACCCGCCAATCACTAATTCAGCGAGTTAAAAACAGCGAACAGTATAGCGATGCCAAGCTTAATAACAAGTCTTATATCGGCAATTATTACCCGGATACAACATCTTATCTGTTTAGGTGTAAACAACCGAACGTTTAGGTGCGATCTTACCGTCAGAGTCAATAAAACCCACACCCAAAAACAATCCACTATCCTTGCTATACGCCCGTATTAAAGATTCTTCTGGATATTCATTAGTACCCATAAAATTAACAGGGTTGCCATGTCTAAAAAAACCTTCAGCTACTGGGTCTAGTTGAGCTGAATCAAGGATTTTAACCGCAGAATCCATAGGCATTAATAATTGATCCATGGCAGCGAATGTTTGATCATCTAATACATCAGCTTCGCTATCAATCTCGTCTCTAAGTGCTTGTAAGGATTCCATCGTCATCATTTTATCCGCTGGATAATCAGTCACTTGCGTTCTGTGCAACTTACTGACATAAGCACCACAGCCTAATACCTGACCAATATCATCCACCAAGGAACGAATGTAGGTACCTTTACTACTATGTACTGTCATATCCACTTCATCCGCTGCGAATCTGTCAATGGATAAACTAAATATAGTGATGTCTCGCGCTTCTCTTGGAATATCAATGCCTTGACGGGCATAAAAATACAAAGGTTTACCTTGATGTTTTAGCGCTGAAAACATGGAAGGCACTTGTTTTATGGGCCCTTTAAACAGTTCACATGCCGCAAACACTTGTGTTTCAGTCACATTGACTGGCAGTGTTTCAACCACTTCACCGTCTGCATCTGAAGTAGTAGTGCGCACTCCAAGCTTAGCTGTGACTTGATACGTTTTATCCGTATCCAATAAAAACTGCGAGAACTTAGTTGCCTCACCTAGACAAATTGGCAACATGCCTGTTGCTAGGGGATCTAAAGCACCCGTATGCCCAGCCTTAGCGGCATTAAACATACGTTTAACTTGTTGTAATGCATGGTTAGACGACAGGCCTAAGCCTTTATTCAGTAGTATGATGCCGTTAATAGCACGACCTTTTCTTGTTCTTGCCATAACGACTACTTTTGCTCGTCTGTGTTTGACTCTTGTTCGTCTGATGGTTGTTCGTCTGATGGTTGTTCGTCTAAAGAGCGACCTGCCAATTTAGCCCGTGCTTCATCTTTATTTAACGTATCACTCACCAAGTTGGCTATACGTATACCTTCGGCCAAAGAACCATCGCGAACAAATTTCAATGCGGGTACAGCGCGCATACGCATGCGGTTTGCCAATAATGTACGGATAAAACCTTTGTTATCTTCAAGAATAGTCAGATAATTTTTAACTTGTTCTTCATCATTTTCGAAAAACGTCACGTAAATTTTAGCGTGAGCTAAGTCCCGTGATACTTCCACACCAGACACAGTCACCATGCCAAGGCGAGGATCACGATTTTTAAACTCATTCTGTAAAATACTGGCAATTTCTTTATGAATTTGTTGACCGACTCTGTCGGTACGTGAAAATTCTCTAGCCATGTTAATTTCTCCTGATACCTAATATATCTTTTCACAAACAAAACGGAGGCCGCAGCCTCCGTTTAATCTTATTAGCTAAAAGCTGCTTGAACCTATACCCGTCTCCCTTGAAGCTACAGCATTATTGGCTGCTCTCACTCACCCCAATCGGTAACCGACGTTGCACTTAGTACATCTAAGCTCACGAGGTTGAGTTCCTTTGGCGCCTAGCTACAGCTACAATGACTTTGGGTATATATTAAACTTACAGTTCGCGTTTAATTTCAACCGTTTCAAATACTTCGATTTGGTCGCCTACTTTAACATCATTGTAATTTTTCACGCCTATACCACATTCCACCCCATTACGGACTTCTTGTGCATCGTCTTTAAAGCGTCTCAATGACTCAAGTTCACCTTCATAAATGACAATATTGTCACGTAAGACACGGATAGGACTGCTACGTTTAACAATACCTTCTGTGACCATACAACCGGCAATTGCACCAATCTTAGGCGATTTAAATACGTCACGTACTTGAGCTAAGCCGATTATCTCTTGTCTGAATTCAGGCGCCAACATACCACTCATGGCCTGTTTCACTTCATCAATCAATTGATAAATAATACTGTAATAACGTAAGTCAATCTCTTCAGCATCAATGACTTTGCGAGCAGAGGCGTCAGCACGAACGTTAAAACCAACAACAATAGCACCTGAAGCTGCAGCTAAACTTGCATCCGTTTCAGTAATACCACCAACACCACTGCCAACAATGTTCACTTTTACTTCATCAGTGGACAGCATAGTCAAGGATTCAGATATGGCTTGAACAGAGCCTTGCACATCAGCTTTAAGTACAACATTTAATTCACTAACATCACCAGCTGCCATATTGGCAAACATGTTTTCAAGTTTGGCTTTTTGCTGTTTAGCTAATTTCAGCTCACGTTGTTTGGTATGACGTTTTGTGGCTACTTCGCGAGCTTTACGTTCGTCTTGCACCACTATCGCATTTTCACCCGCAATAGGCACACCTGACAATCCAAGAATTTCTACCGGTGTTGATGGGCCAGCGACTTTTACATCATTACCATTTTCATCTCGCATGGCGCGAATACGTCCGTATTCCTCACCACATAACATGATGTCACCAGCACGAAGCTCACCTTCTTGAATAAGCACAGATGCAACAGGACCACGACCTTTATCTAGTCGTGATTCAATAACAATACCTTTTGCAGGGCCAGTAGGGACGGCTTGTAGGTCGAGTAACTCGGCTTGTAAGCTAATGGCTTCTAATAACTCATCTACCCCTTGACCTGTTTTAGCAGAGACGTAAACAAACTGGTGTTCACCGCCCCACTCTTCTGAAATCACTCCAACTTGCGATAATTCAGTTTTCACTCTGTCAAAGTCTGCAGATTCTTTATCTACTTTATTAACGGCTACAATTAAAGGTACGCCCGCCGCTTTTGCATGTTGTACAGCTTCTTTGGTTTGTGGCATAACACCATCATCAGCAGCAACAACCAAAATAACTATATCAGTCGCAACTGCACCACGGGCACGCATAGCGGTAAACGCAGCGTGACCAGGCGTATCTAAAAAGGCGATACGGCCGTTGGTCGTTTCAACACTATAAGCACCAATATGCTGGGTAATGCCACCCGCTTCACCATCTGCGACTTTCGCACGGCGGATGTAATCAAGCAGTGACGTCTTACCGTGGTCAACATGGCCCATTATAGTGACTACAGGGGCACGAGCGGACTTTTCTCCACCAGAGGCGTCAGCAATTAATTCATCTTCAAGTGCATTATCGTTAACCAGTTCGTATTTGTGCCCCATTTCTTCCACTAATAGCACGGCAGTTTCTTGGTCAAGTACGTGGTTGATAGTCACCATTTCACCCATTTTCATGAGGGCTTTTATGACTTGGGTAGCTTTTATAGCTAATTTACTACCTAGTTCACTAACTGTAATGGTTTCGCCCAAACGTACAACACGCTCAACAGGCTGTGCCGGTTTATTAAAAGCATGTTTCAAATCTGAACCTGCATTTTTCTTAGATTTTTTACGTCTACGGCCGCCAAGTTCAGTTTTGATATCATCTGCATCTTCTGCTTCTTGCGCGTAGCGGTTTGAATGAACATGCACTTCTTCTTTTTCTTGTTTCTTACGACGCTCTTCTTCTTCCTTCCAGCGACGAGAATTTTCTTCAGCCAGTTTTTTAGCTTCTTCTGCAGCATTTTTCGCATCTAATTCAAGTTTGCGTTGAATCTCTTCATCTTGAGCCTTGCGAAGTTTTTCAGCTTCGGCACGATTGCGTTCTTGCTCTGCTTTTTCTTCTGGACTTAAGGCTGACTCTTCAGCCGCACGCGCTTCTTTGGCTTTTTCAGCACGAGCAGTTCGTTCAGCATCTGATTTGGCTTTGGCTTCAGCCGCTTTTTGTGCTTTTTCTTGTGCAGCATTTTTAGCTATTTCAGCCGCTTGCTGCTCATCTTCAAGCCTAATTTGCTGCTCTTCGACTAAACGTTTAGCTTCATCTTCAGCCATTTTGGCTTCTTCAACCTCAGAACGCTTCACATAAGTTCGCTTCTTACGCACTTCGACTGTCACAGCTTTAGACTTACCCACACTCAATGTGCTGGTTGTTTTACGTTGTAACGTCATACGTTTAGGTCCTTCAGAACCAGCTCCGCCATGTTGTTTGCTTAAAAAATCTAACAATATACGTTTTTCGTCTTCGGTTACATCACCGCCAGCTGCTTTATCAATACCTGCACTTTTAAATTGCTGAACCAACCGGTCAACCGAAGTGCCTATATCAGTGGCAAGTTTTTCTATGGATACTTCTGCCATATGGGAATTCCTCCTGTTGACCTATTCTTCGTTAAACCAAACGATATTACGGGCGGCCATAATTAATTCACCGGCTTTCTTATCGCTTAATTCTTCTATATCTGAAATCTCATCTGTGCCTTGTTCTGCAAGGCCTTCAAGATCCGTAATGCCGCGACTTGCTAGAGTATAGGCAACGTGCCTGTCCATACCTTCAAGATTTAACAGCTCTTCTTTAGGCTCTGCAGCTTCAAGGCTTTCTTCTGTCGCTAATGCGCGAGTCGTTAAGGTTGCACGAGCGCGGTTACGCAACTCTTCAACCATCTCTTCCTCTAATCCCTCGATATCGAGCAATTCATTCATCGGCACATAGGCTATCTCTTCAAGTGTCGTGAAACCTTCATCCACCAAAATAGAAGCAAAGTCTTCGTCTATATCTAAACCAGTGGTAAACACAGTTAAGACTTTAGCGTTTTCTTCTTCATGCTTCGCATTTAAGTTTTCTACTGTCATTACGTTTAATTCCCAGCCTGTTAATTGGCTGGCTAATCTAACGTTTTGACCACTACGACCAATGGCTTGTGCTAAGTTGTCTGCTTCGACCGCTACATCCATTGAATGTTTGTCTTCATCGACAACAATAGAGGCGACTTCTGCTGGTGCCATAGCGTTGATTACAAATTGCGCTGGATTATCATCCCAAAGCACGATATCAACCCGCTCACCACTTAATTCCCCTGACACTGCTTGCACACGAGAACCACGCATACCAACACATGCACCGACTGGATCTAAACGTTTATCGTTAGTTTTAACAGCAATTTTAGCTCTAGAGCCTGGGTCGCGTGCCGCAGCTTTAATTTCTAAGGTTTCTTCAGCTATTTCCGGCACTTCAATGCGGAACAACTCAACCAACATATCTGGATGAGTACGACTAATAAATAACTGTGCACCACGAGCCTCAGGGCGAATAACGTAGAGTAAACCACGTACTCTGTCACCAGGGCGGAATGTTTCACGAGGTAACATATCGTCGCGATAAATAACGCCTTCGGCATTATTACCTAAATCAATAATGACATTGTCACGATTAACCTTTTTAACGGTACCTGTGACTAATTCGCCAACTCGTTCTTGATATTCTGCGATGACTTGGTCCCGTTCTGCTTCACGCACTTTTTGAACGATAACTTGTTTAGCTGTTTGTGTGGTGATCCGATCAAACGCAATAGATTCGATTTGTTCTTCAACATATTCACCCAGCTGTTTATCTGGCTCGTCCATCTGAGCAGCAGATAGGCACATTTCAGCAACAGGATTTTCTTGTTCGTGATCATCTGCCACCACTAACCAACGGCGAAACGTGTCAAAACTCCCTGTTTCGCGGTCGATGCTGACTCGAACTTCGATTTCGCTTTCATTCTTCTTTTTGGTGGCGCTGGCAATAGCAAACTCTAATGCCTCGAAGATTTTTTCTCTTGGAACCTGTTTTTCGTTTGAAACGGCTTCAGCCACTAACAAAATTTCTTTATTCATTGTTGCCTCACTGATTACTCTCTTACGACAGCCCTTGTCAGGTCGCCATCTTAATCAAAAGATGGGACTAGATTACCCTTCTCAATATTCGCAATAGCCAAAACATGGGTTTGGTTATCAATTTGTAATGTTAAATTACCTGTTTCGCAAGCCAACACTTTCCCTTTAAAATTACGCCTGTCACCCATAGGTATTCTTAATTTAAGTGACACCACTTCACCTAAACATTCAAGGTAGTGTGATTCTTTAAACAAAGGCCTGTCCATTCCAGGCGATGACACCTCCAAGTTGTACTCTACGCTAATAGGATCCTCAACATCCAGCACTGCACTAGCTTGGCGGCTAACCTCTGCACAGTCTTCAACGCTAATACCATCAGGGTTATCAATAAAAACGCGCAAAGTGGAATGTTTACCTGCGCGCAAAAATTCAACACCCACCATCTCAAAGCCTAATGCTTCAACAGGCGCCGTTAACATATCCGTTAGCTTTTGTTCGAGTTGCGACAAAGCCTTACTCCAAAAACAAAAAAAGGGCCAAATGCCCAGAAAGAAAATCGAAATTTAAAAGTCAAAAAACCCCGTACAAGCGGGGTTATTTGTTTCTAGACCCTAGTCCACTATGTTACTAAAACTCGGTATAAACCTTGTTTTAAAAGTGGCTGTGGAAGCGCGATGTCAATCGAATAAACAATTTTACGCTAAAAAAAAATCCACACTATGAAACGTTACTATCATCATAAGACGAGGGAGATCGCTTCTCAAGTGCGGCGTATACTACAGAGGGCAAAGCTGACTTGCAAGGCTAGGAGGGACTGAATGTCTAAAAAAAATGCAAGCAACGAGATTATTACCTAGATGAAGTTTGTTTTACTAAAAAAGAAAAACGGAATTTAGATAGAGGCGCAGCGGATATACTATTGAATAATTTGATTGTAGACGGCGTATTGAAATACTGAGTGCATTTGCCAAAAGCATAAAACTTAATTATCTAAAATGTCATTTTAGGAAATGAAAAGAATAAAATTTCAAGAAGTATTGTTAGCAACACACCACATACATTTGTTTATTTAAATTTTGTTAAACGATTTGAGTATTATGTTCACTTAAAAAAAAACGTACCAACAATAAATTGTAGGTACGTTTGAATCATGGTTGCGGGAGCAGGATTTGAACCTACGACCTTCGGGTTATGAGCCCGACGAGCTACCAGACTGCTCCATCCCGCGCTTGAAACTTTTTAATAGAAACACATTATTGTCTCCATATGAACACTGACTATTCTTTTTCCAAATAACAATACGTTGTGTTAATATTTCTTATTAACCGTATGCAAGATGGTTGCGGGAGCAGGATTTGAACCTACGACCTTCGGGTTATGAGCCCGACGAGCTACCAGACTGCTCCATCCCGCGTTTGAAATCTTCTTTGAGTAAGAAGAAATTATCTTCTTCATCTGCTCAAGTGCGGCGTATTATACATAGCCAACTTTAGCACGCAAGTAGATAATACAGATAAACCTTAAAAACATGTTCAACCGCTTAAACTACATACGATATGTTGAATTAAGCAACGTCTTTACTATTTATTTGCATATTCCCCATTAATTTATGGGTCTTTGGCTTATTCCAAATACAAAAAGATAGATACTTCATTATGTTAAAAACATCTCCATTTTTTCTGCCAGTTTAAAATCTAATTCACTTATTCCACCTACATCATGAGTGGTAAGTTGCACTTCAACCTTATTGTAGACATTAAACCACTCAGGGTGGTGGTTGAGTTTTTCAGCCCATATAGCGATTTGTGTCATCCACCCAAAAGCGCGGATAAAACTTTTAAACTTGAAGGTTTTTGTCAACTTCCCTTCAACAATTTGCCACTGTTGTTGCACGTCTAATTGTTGATTTATATTTTTCAGTTGAATGTGGATCTGTTCTTGTGAATATTTTTCCATAATAGGTACCCCATTATTATATTTAAAACTAACGATTAGCTTATAGTGTGAAATTAAGTCAGTTAATTAAAGTGTAGAATCATAAACTAATATCACAACGACTGGAAAAAGTTGTTTACAAAAAAATCCCCGGTGATAGCCGGGGATTATCAATACCTAGATTTGATATTCGATATTAACTAAAACTCAATCGCCACACGGGCATAAATCTGTCGGCCACGTGGGTCATGGACTTTAGAATCAAAACCAGCATTAGTGAATACTTGAGGTGGGTCTTGATCTGTAAGGTTTACCCCGCCAAATGTTAGGACGTAAGCACCCTCAGTTTCAAATAAGCTACCCAAGTCAATATTCACTTGCGCGTCCCAGCTCAAATGACTATCAATATCTTTATAGCCTACAGCACAAGCATCTGAAAAAAGACTGCCATCGGCGCAATTTTGATCGTCGCTATAACTATCAACATAGCGGGCAAAAAGATTAGCGGAGTATTCTTCATGTTTCCAATTTAACCCCAAATTTGCACGTAACTCAGGTGTAGACACACCAATATTACTATTGTTGCGTAATCCTGCACCGTCAATTGGACCCGCTTGAGGGTCAACCAGATCATATGCCAATATGTAAGTGGCACTAAGACTTGGCGTAAAGGTACCCATATCCGTTTCTAGTTTAAAGCTAGAAACAATATCAAGCCCCGAAGTCTCTAGTGAACTGGCGTTAACATAAGTGGTTAAAACCTGAAGCAATGGACCATTAAGAGGATCTCCAGCCCTAACAACTCTCTCAGGGTTTTGAGGATCAGCATTTAAAATAGCTTGAAAATTTTCTTTGATAATCAAATCGGTAAAATCAAAGCTCCAGTAATCCATTTCTATAGACCAATCATCAACAGGCTCTAAGGAAAATCCAAGGTTATAGGCTGTAGACTCCTCGGGTACCAATTCATCATTTCCTGACGTTCTATCCGCAGCGAATGCGGCAGAACCCGTTAGAGGATCAACCATCTGATTTAAGCTTGTACCGCCGCCATCTTTTTGAAAGATAGAAGGTGCTCTGAAAGAGGTTGAAATAGAACCTCTAAGCGAAAAATCATCCGTTGCACGCCAAGATACAGCTAGCTTAGGATCAATAGTATCGCCTATAGTACCGCCGTAATCTTCATATCGTAATGCGATTTGAACATCTACAGCTTCGCTGACTGGCAGTGCCAATTCACCAAACAAAGCAATAACATCCTGCTCACCGTATATATCGGCATTACCAATTACAAACGAAAAGCTGTCTTGGTTAGACAAAGAATCATAGTCTTGGGTCAGGTCTTGATAGCGATACTGAGCACCGAATGCAAATCCAGCTGCACCGCCATCCATCTCAAATAATTCAGTAGAAATCAACGCTTCAGCTACTTCAAGATTTGAATTAGAGTCGATTTCTTGACGTGCGGTAAAGGAATCAAACACATTTTGTGAATTAGGTGCAGATGATAACGAGGTAGCAAAAGGGTTAAAATACTCGCAAGCTCCAACACCTGCAGTACCTGATATTGGATCACAACCTTGTCCACCAAATCCTCTTAAAGCGTTTTGAAATTGTTGCCCCAAGGTATCGTTAACGGTAAATAAGAAGTTGTTTCTAGCAGCTGTATAACTGACTTCCCAAAACCCAGAATCCAACTCGCCTTGCAACATAGTACTGAATCTGAAAGTGTCAGACTCTGTATTCGCTGGGTCACCAGGAAAAGAAGTGCCATCTCCTACGTTACCCACTTCACGACCAAAGTAGGACACATCGGTACCGAAAGGATTATTAGGATGGTCAGCAGGAACAGTTGGGAAGGTTAATATAGGAAAGCTCGGTGACCCCCCTCGCTCGGCTCTGTTTCTAGCAGTAGAAATTTCTGTTGTCCACTCAATATCATCAGTCAATTGTTTCGTTGCTTGCACGAATGTAGATAAACGTGATTCATCAGGCACAAATGAGTAACCATTACCAAAATCAAAACCACAAAATCCAATTTCTAGACCTGGTACTGTGCCCGATGGAGCAAGCACCCTTGGGAAACCACCAAACTCTTCGCAGCCTGTAGGATCAATAAAAGGCGTGGCGCCTATAAAGTAAGACCCCGGACTACCTAACGAACTGGTATCATCTTGGGGACGACTCAAGCGACGATCTCCAGTAAACATAGGAGACCGATTAGTATAACTAATAGCAGCCATCAGACTGCTGTCATCACCTACCGTTCCCCACAGTCCTTGTACCGTATATTCTTTGTTATCACCGTGTGCGCCATCTTGATAATCAAGGGATATTTGTGTGCCTTCGTAATCGCGCTTGGTAATAAAGTTGACAACACCCGCTACCGCATCAGAGCCATATAAAGCCGAAGCGCCATCCTTCACGATTTCCATGCGATTTAAAGCAATCATGGGGATCAGAGAACTGGTGTCGACAAAGTTAACCCCACTATTATTAGGCTGAGCAGTGACGACTTGTCGCTTACTATTTAACAGCACTAGAGTCGATGAAACACCAAGTCCACGTAAATTAATATTTGAGGTGCCTGCGGTTGCGTTTTGAGTAAAGGCATCAGGAGTGTTTTCTGCACCAGTATTAATAGTCAGTGTTTGGGTAATATCACCGATGCTTTTAGCACCAATAGCATCGATATCTACACTATCAATAACGGCTAGAGGTGAGGGTGATGAAAAATTTTCACTGCGCCTTACAAAACTGCCCGTTACCATAATCAATTCGAATTCTTGTTCCTTATCGGTACTTTCTTCTTGAGCAATTGCGATATTGCCCAAAGGCATAAGCTGGGCAGAAATTGCCACTGCTAATGCTGTTAATTTAGTTTTCATTTTCATAATGTGTTCCCAATAGGTGAGCTATTAGATATCTAATCCAAGGTAGACGTTGCAGGTCAACCAAAATAAGAGACCATCAAACTGTTCAATTCTAATAATATTATTGTTTGCTAAGTGCCTGATAAACAAAATTATAGACACCCGGTAATGATAGTAAGTTGGAGAGGCGGGCATGTAAATAGATTGTTATTTATATGTAAACATTAATTCTCAGTATGGTCTGACCAGTAGGCCATCATAAAGATATAATTTCTTTTACTACTACAAATAATTTAAGTAAACGCCGCTATTAAGCCCCCACTAATAAAGTCAGGAAAATGCCTTTCATTGCAGGTTTATCTCGCCCCTCTATTTCTGCAATAGTGTCAAAATAAAACAGCTTACCCGATGACTTTTGTTCTGTTTTAATCAAAGTTGATATAAATCTTATTTTGTCATCCACTCTCACCGCTTCAATAAATCGAATTTTATCGACACCATAATTAAGTAACGACGGGTATCTAGGATCGGGTTCAATAGATTGATAAAGTGAATTGGGCATCAAAGTAACGGTTAAATACCCGTGGGCAATGGTGGTTTCAAATGGACTCTCTTTTTCGCAACGCTGTGGGTCAACATGTATCCATTGATGGTCATTAGTGGCCTTAGCAAACATATTTATATCTGCTTGAGAAATACTTATCCAATCACCTACTGCCAGTTGCTCACCCAGTGTTAACTCTACTAGTTTTTTAGTCATATTGCGGTCTCCTTTGTATAGTGAATGAATAGTCTAACAAGCTTCCATATATCAATGTAATGAATATTAACTATAGCTAAACATTGATTTAACTAATAAATGACGTATCCTGTTTGCAGATTTGTTGTATAGGTAATATTTATGAATTTGCACCGTATTGACTTAAATTTATTTGCTGTTTTTGATGCTATTTACACTGCTGGTAGCTTAACTAAAGCCGCAGACGTGTTATGTATTACGCAACCAGCGGTGAGTAACTCCCTAGCCCGTTTGCGAGAAATGCTGAACGATCCTTTGTTTGTGCGAACTGGACACAGTATGACCCCCACGCCAGTAGCCCAAAATATCATTGGTCCCGCTCGAGAAGCCCTTAGCCTATTACGAAGAAGTGTGCAAGAAAGTCATATTTTCGATCCAATTAAAGCGGAAAAAACCTTTAATTTTGCTTGCAGAGATTTACTTGAAGTCAGCTTCATACCACGTTTACTGGGGCAATTACAAAAACGCGCACCTAAAATATCTTTGACCAACTACGAAATGGAGCGTAAAAATATTGTCTCGGCTATGGCCAGTGGCAATCTAGATTTTTACGCTGATGCCTCATCATTTAGCGACCAACATTTATGTAAACTAAAGATTGCTCAAGACAGATTTGTAGTCTTAGCACGTAAAAATCATCCCTCATTATCTCAAGGTATGAGCATGGAAGCATTTTTAGAGCTCGGGCATATTAACGTTTCTCATAGAAAAACCGGTGCAGGGCCAATAGACGTAGCCTTAGATAAAGCAGGTCAAAAACGCAGGGTAGTGATGCGTAGTCAGCATTTTTTAACTATCCCCTCAACCCTGGTTAAAACCGACTTGATCGCTTGTTTACCTTATCACTTAGCCAAACACTATGATTTGTCTATGTATGAATTACCCTTCGAATTACCACCACTTGAATACTTTTTATATTGGCATGTGAGCGCTGACTTAGACGATGCGCATATTTGGATGCGAGATCAGATTGCGCAGGTTGCGCAGGCGTTTCATCCTGATTAGTGAATAGCCTTACTATCGCCAGCCCGTCTACACTCTGTTCCTAAGCACTTTAATCTTGAATTCAAGTTTGAAATAAACATGCCCTTAGTTGCTTTCGTTCTTTGGGAAGACTACAGAAATATTCAACATAAAAAGTGAGTAGCTGATGCTGCCTAACTTTAAAAACGGCCTCTTTTGAGGCCGTTTTATTATGGGTCAATATAGAAATATCACCGAGAGTAAAACTTAGACTCGCCAAGACACATCATTGGTCTCTTATACAAATATAAATATAACAGTGCTTAGTCTTTTTGCCAGAAACCACGTTCAAAAATGGCATACTTGCTACTGAAAGAATACAACAATCAGTTGAAGAGCAAACGGGTCAAATGATGCCTAGATGTAATTCTCCCCTGAGAAAGACGGTTGCCCTGCAATGAGGCAACAGAGAAAGAAAACTGACTACTTAATAATCTGTTCCTCTGCGCACGGTAGCCACGTAGCTTTGAGTACTGTGGTTAAAATGTTTTTACGTTCAGCTATTTACTAACATCAAGGGTTAACCTATTACACTATTTCAAATTTATCAGAATGCTTTATTGAACCTCAAACCAAAATTGTGATCTCTGGACCCATTGGACATACCCGCAAGATATCTAACCTCATACTTAAGACCTCCTAGGCTTCCACCTATCATAGGACCCATTTGGTGGCTTTGATAGTTGAAAGAGCCAAAGTCAGCAACACGTCCAAAATCATTAAACATCTCGACTCCTACCGTTAGTCCCCCTTCTAGTTTTTTGGTTACGCTGCCACGTGTTTCAACTTCAGTTCCATTGGATGCCCAATCGCTACCAAATTCCCAAGCGCCAATTAAAATCCCACGAACACGGATACCGTTTGATAAATCCCATTGATTTGTCCAATTTATCGCAAACATCTCTGGGTTATCACTTCTGCGTTGACGAATATCAAAACGTACACCACTTGACCACTTACCATCGTCAGCTTTTTTCTTGAAATTATAGAGCAACTCACCACGAATATACTCATATTGAAAACTGCCACGGTCACGATACTGTAAAATCATGCGGCCTCTGAATTCATCATTAAATGCATATTGATAGTGTAAACGATAGGCCCAGTTATCCCGTTCATCATTTTCATCACTTGGCGATAAGGCTAGCCGAAGTTGCATACTACGATCATATGCTTTCACACTCGGTCCATGTACACCTGAGGTATTTGAAGCATCACTATATGCGGTAAATAAAAGTAGCAGAATACCTGCTGAGAAGTTTAAAATCTTGTTCAATCTTGTGGCTCCAATAAGAAAAAATGAGTGTTATTAAGTAAAAGTGAATTGATTTATAAAACCTTTTCTCACTCAAATTAAATATCGACAAAGTCAGAACGTAAAACGTCAAAAAGCGGATCACTTAAATCAGTTGTGTCTTTGAAATGAAAATAATAGAAAGGCTTCAGCACAACATATGTGCAAACATATCCATAATGTGGATGATATGCTCATGTCGAGTTGCCATTTATAATTAACTGGTCGATTCCCCTAACAACTATGCTGCAAGGGACAACACCAACATAGGCGCTAATCCACTTAAAATGAGATATACCTGACGTTGAGCAGACAGTTATTGATAATTTTGATTTAGCTGTGGCTCAATAGAAACGGGCACTGATTTTCAAAATGTATTGTAAATAAGGAAAAAATTAATTTTATTTTTTGCTATTTACTAAACCTTTAAATTTCACCCCCTTAAAATAGAGGGCTACAGAGCAATTAAATAGAAATTTTTCGATTTACTCTGATCAATGTCAGATATACCTAGGAGAATTCACCTAAGGTGTAGTTAGTAAAAAGTGAATGGATGAAGTCAACCACAACTAAGGCAATATAGGCATGCCCATACTGGGTAGAGTCGCGATAACGACTCACTCTAAAATCATGGCTATAAAAGGTAAAAAAGTGAAGAACATTCATTTGTTCTCAGAATTTTTAACTCACCCATTCCACATTGCAGGTGCCAAAGAGCCATTAAAACTACCGCGTATTTCATACCACCCTAAAGCCTATTAGCTTCAGGTGGTAGCATGCCCTAACGCACTATTGCGGCTGACTTAATTTGTATCCAAACGCTCTTACCCGATGTCAAAGCCAGTTTCTGTAAGGACTTTTGGGTCAAACGAGCCAATAAATAACTCTCTCCTATTTTTAATCGTATTAATGACATAGCCGGGTCTTTGTCATTAATGATGTCTTCTACTTCACCTGATAATACGTTGAGAATACTGCTATCAGTATGTGGTGTTAAAGTTAAACTAACATCACTCGCCAACACACGTATTCTTTGTGTATTGTTTTCAACATTGGGTAACCAAAGTTCACCTCCGTTAAAAGCCACTCGCATCAAATGCCATTGTTTGTCTCTTTCCATTACTTTGCATTCGAGAATAGCCCCTAGTTCGTTACCTACCCCCAAAGGTAAGTCAGCTCGAGAAAACAGCTGTGTTATGCCACCTTGGCCAATCACTTTTCCTTGCTGCATGACCACAGCATGATCTGCTAATCGTACGATTTCATCGACGGCATGACTGACATATAAAATAGGAATATTAAAGCTACTGCGAAGACGTTCTAAATAAGGCAATATTTCAAGTTTACGGGCCGTATCAAGCGACGCCAGAGGTTCATCCATCAGCAACAATTTGGGTTCACTTAATAGTGCTCTGGCGATGGCCACACGTTGCCTTTCGCCACCAGATAATTGCTGAGGAAATTGCTTTAATATGCCCTCGACCCCCATCACGTTGATAACTTGCTCTAATAATACGGGGTTGGCAGCTTGATTATTACGTTTGATGGCATAGCGCAGATTTCCCATGGCAGTTAAGTGTTCAAATAGACTGGCTTCTTGAAACACATACCCAAGGCTGCGTTTATGGGTTGGAACAAACACAGCGGCACTTTGCCAACGTTCACCATTGACGTTTAAACAGCCAGAAGCGGTTTTCTCCAGACCCGCAACACATCGCAACAAAGACGTTTTCCCCGAACCAGATTCGCCAAAAATGGCAGTAATACCCTGCCCTGGTATAGTAATATCTATATCGAGGACAAAAGAACTGGTTGCTGTCTGGCCATAGCCAAGTTGAAAACGAGCCTGAATTCCCTGACCTGATGTCACTGGTTTATCCGATATGTCTATCTTATCGGCCTTAGCTACCATAGGTCATACCTACTGCTTTGTTCTTGCGCTGAAAGGTATAAAGCAATAGCAATACCACAAAGGAAAATACAATCATAACCCCCGATAACGCATGAGCTTGGACATATTCTAGTGACTCTACATGGTCGTAAATTTGCACAGACACCACACGGGTTTCGCCAGGAATACTGCCACCGATCATCAATACAATCCCAAATTCACCTACCGTATGGGCAAAGCCAAGAATGGTGGCTGTCATAAAACCTGGTTTCGCTAATGGCAACACCACAGTAAAAAAACGATCTATAGGACCTGCCCCAAGAGTGGCGGCAGCTTCTAAAGGTCGATTACCAATAGCTTCTATCGAATTTTGAATAGGCTGCACCACAAAAGGCAATGAATACACCATAGACGCCACCACTAACCCCCAAAAGGTAAAAGGTAAAGTACCGAGTCCGAGTGCTTGGGTGAACTGCCCTATTGCACCGTTTGGCCCCATGGCTAACAACAAATAAAAACCTAACACTGTGGGAGGAAGCACTAAAGGTAACGCCACTATCGCGCTCAAAGGGCCTTTAAACCAAGATTTTGTTCTGGCCAACCACCAACCAACAGGCGTGGCGAATATCAGTAAGAGTATAGTGACAGTAGTGGCAAGGCGTAACGTCAACCAAATAGTCGCCATATCGCCATCAGAAAGACTCATAAATCCTGCTCCACATTCAAACTATTCGGAGCCAGATAACCGTATTCGGCGATAATATTTTTAGCCTTATTGCTATGTATAAAATCTAAAAATGCTCTAGCACCTTGGCTTTTTTCAGCAGAGCGCAATAACACAACATCTTGCTTAATAGGATGATGCATATAGTTAGGCACCAACCAATATGAGTCTTGTTTCACTTTCTTTGTGCCTAACAACTGAGACAATGCGATAAAACCTAAATCCGCGTTACCAGAGCTAACAAACTGATAGGTTTGTGCAACATTTTCACCTCTTACCCATTTGGATTGAGTGGACTCGATCAACGATAAATATTTAAGCACTTCAAGTGTAGCTGCACCATAAGGGGCTAATTTAGGATTAGCGAATGCCAATTTATTAAACGTCCCCTCTTTTAATTTAGTTTCTATCTTATTGGCAAAGTCGGGCCGAGCACTCCACAAGGCGAGGCGACCTGTGGCATAAGTAAATCGACTATTCGCCATCACTAGGCCATTTTTTTGCAAAGCGTCTGGTTTAGCCTGATCAGCTGAAAAGAATAATTCATAGGGTGCGCCTTGTTTAATTTGTGCATAAAATTTTCCCGATGAACCAAAAGACAAGGCTATTTGATAGTCAGATGTTTTCTCGAATTCTTTCACCAGACTTTTCATGGTGTTGCTAAAATTCGCAGCTACCGCCACATGCACAGATTTGGCTTCGGCACCAAATGTACACACAGATAATAGAATAAATCCAAGTAACTTCATTATTTTCATATAATCGGACTCATTAACTCATAAACACGCTAGACAGTTGATTTTTATAACTTTATCACAAGCCTATTTTTTGTGAACATTTTTCAGTTGATTGTGTTTTACATATAATAGAGATTCTCATACTCATTATTCAATCTGACCTTAGGATCATCTTCTAACAAACCATTATCCTCTTCTAAATGAACAGGTATCGTTATCAAACGCATGATTAATAGGCCGTCAAAGTCTGTCTAAGTAATCTGAACTAAAGTGTCATTGTTCATCATGGTAACGTTACACTGATGAACAGGCTTGGGTGCAGAATGTTGGGCGGAAATCGACCACAAGAATCGCCCATAAATGAGTTGAAAAAAGTTCGAGTGATAACAGTTCTAATTATTTGGTCTGTATGCAATGAACATGATGATCGAGTAACTTAGCCCAGTTTTGATCATAACCATGTAACGCTAAAGTAGGTTTATGATATTGTTCGACAAGTTTTTTTTGTTCATTTGCCCAAGTAAAAATACCACCATATAAATTCCGGACGTTGGAAAATCCAGTAGCGAGAAGTTTCTCAGCTATATTTTCGCTGCGCACACCTATCGAGCAATACACTACCACTGTTGCATCTTTTGGGATCCCCGATATCCTGAGCATAGAAAAATCTGTATGCCCTACCCACTTTGCATCAGGTAAATGGCTAATTTCGAACTCAGGTAATTCGCGACTATCGAGTATGATCCAATCAGACTCACAGCTCATTGAGTCGGCCAACATATCGGTGCTGATAACAGGCACTGAGCCTTTCAACATCTTTTTTAATGCATCTTCGATTTTAACTGACACTTGGGGACAGGGTTGTATCACGTTCACAATGCAGACGTTTTAGACTTATCATATGCTTTGGTGCCCCACAAAGGGACAGTTGAGAGACTATGTTTAAAACTGCCTGACGTTTCTTTGGTGGAATAAGACACATACATCAAAGTTTGACTTTTTTCATCAAACACACGGCGAATTTTCATACTTTTAAAAAAGATACTTTTTGATTTTTTAAATACTACTTCCCCTGATTTAGTCTTATCAATAGCAGCAATCATATTTGTTGTGATTTCACCTGTTTGCCGGCAGGCAATGGAACTATCAGATGGGTCAGACAAACTTAAGTCGGCTTCAATACTCGCCACGTGACAAGTCACACCCGTGACTATAGGGTCAACCAAAGTATTCAGCTTAATATCCTGTGTCGTAAATACCCCTAATGAAATATCACCCACTTCATTTTTATCACAAGCGACTAATAGTAGAAACAAGCTCAAACATACACATAAGGTTTTCATTGATTTTCCTATTAATTTAAGAGCTAGTAGTAATTTTATCTTAATAATTTTTGAACTTTTTATCCTAATTTGATTACTTAGTATAGGTAGCGTAGTGAACTGCCAACTCCCTGGGCCGTTTAGTGTGAATCTCATGCTAGCGGCTTTTTACCCTCTGTTAAAGCCTTCAAATAACTTAGCAAGAAAAAAAGAACGCACGGGTGTTCATAAAAACCGCAAACAATCGCACGTTGTTGCTTAAAATGCTGTATATTCCCGCCTCGCTTTTTGCCCTTGCTCAGGATCAGTATGAAATTTTCAAATTTAGGTTTAGCCAACGAAATCCAACAGGCCCTCGACGTCTGTGGTTATACTGAAATGACACCCGTGCAAGAACAAGCCATTGTCCCTGCACGCAGAGGCAAAGATCTATTGGTTAATGCTCAAACAGGCACCGGTAAAACCGCTGCCTTTGCCTTACCTATTTTGCAACAAATGCTGGATAAACCTAAAGACAGGTTGTCAGGTAGCCCGCGCGCATTGATTTTAACGCCGACTAGAGAGTTGGCTGAGCAACTCGCCAACACCATCAGTGCCTATGCACAATTTTTACCTTTAAAAGTAACTGCGCTATATGGCGGCGTAAAAATGGGTGGACAGTCAAATAAACTGAAAGATGGCGTGGATATTCTAATTTCAACGCCAGGACGTCTAATTGAACATTTAGAACTCAGTAACGTTAACCTCGCCAATGCTGAGTTTGTGGTACTTGATGAAGCGGACCGTATGTTAGATATGGGTTTTATCGCTGATGTACAAAACATATTGAAGTTCACCGCTAAAAAACGCCAGACCTTGTTATTTTCCGCGACTTCATCTCCAGCCGTAAATGAATTATCCCATAAGTTATTGAACAATCATCAGGTGTTAAGAGTGACCAAAATTAATGCCACTGCCGAAACTGTTTCACATGTTATGTATCCTGTGGAAGAGTCACGCAAAATTGATTTATTCAAAGCTTTATTGAAAGAGCAAAACTGGTATCAGGTGTTGGTCTTTACCAGTACTAAGCAACAAGCAGATGAACTGATGGCTGCATTAAAACGCAGTAAAATTGACGCCGCAGTGTGCCATGCAGACAAAAGCCAAGGTGCTCGTCGCCGGGCTATTGCCGATTTTAAATCAGCAAAGCTACAAGTGTTAATAGCGACAGAAGTAGCCGCTCGGGGCTTGGATATTCAAGGCTTAGATTATGTGGTCAATTATAACCTACCTTATTTACCTGAAGATTATGTTCACCGTATTGGTCGAACTGGCCGCGCAGGTAAAGAAGGTTACGCTATCTCATTCGTCAGCCGTGAAGAAGAAAATACCGTTGCTCGCATTGAAAAACTGATTGGTAGCAAAATAAAACGGATTGTTAAAGCAGGATTTGAAGTCAGTAATCGTATCAGTTTATTAAAAAGTGTGGCTAAAAACACTCGCAATAGTCGCAGTAACAAAACCAGTGAGACACAAATAAGTCACGAAAAATCGTCATCTTATCAAGCAAAGAAATCAAAATCTAGAGTTTCAAAACCTTACAAAGGTAAGAAATAACATCTTGCCTCTTAGATAGAAGCTCGCAGATTAAAAGTACCCATCACGCGCATGTAAAATCAATGTATCCGCCCTCTGAGCTTCTTCTTTTAAAGGAGCCTGAGCACGCTTCGCGTTATCGTACTCATGGTTGTTGACTCGAATCCCTTCGGATTGGTGTAACATTTACTCGCATTCGACAATGGCTGCAGATGCTACCCGAAAGAAAATATAATTACATCAATGTATAATAACCTAGACTTCCAGTAGGTGCGTATACACTCTTAATTTGAGACGTTCCAAGTAATGGTTTTGAAAAAAGATGATGATTTATCTCTCTTTATTATTCGAATGAACTAAAGGTTATCTGGGATGAATTTCTGCAATGCTACATGTTTAACCCAAACATCACCGGTCTCTATATCAAATGCTATGCGACGATGTCCCTTCTCGCCAACATGGGCTAACAATAGGGGTATACCTCTTTCAGCTAGATGATTAACTGCAGCCTCAGTATTTCTGGTGCCAATCAAATCGTTTTCATCTAGCGTTGAGTTTGCCAGCATATTACTACCGCCGAATATCTTCGCTACATAGTCCTTAAGATTGGTACCTCGTTGTAAAGCCTCTCTTTCGAAAAGCACCATCACTTCATCGCAATAACTACCATTATAATCGTAATCAGAAGGAAGTAGCTCCTTTGGCTTTCTTCTAGATGGAAGAACAAAGTGACACATCCCACCTATTTTAAGCTTAGGATGCCAAAGTGTAATGGCAATACACGAACCCAGTAAGGTATTAATTTGACATTTAGATCCACTAAAAAAAAACTCTCCGGGAAGAAGAAAGCGGCTGTGGGTTTCATCTGGAGAACTGCTCTTATTTTTTGTGCCAATCATCTTCATACTATAACTCTAAGTATTTTTTAATACTGTATGCTAATGGTGAAACAGCCTTTCACCCCGTAACGTATCTTTAGGATAGACGTATTGTTTCAAACAAGCTAAATAAGAAATCCATATTGTTTGCTTTATAACTATCTGGTTGGTCTTCTTTACCTGGATAAACCATCCAAAGTCAGTTATTTTAGCCTATAATTCAATTTTTATTGAAGAAAGTGAGTAACGTAGTACATTTTATAGTGACTCTTTTTACTGTTGAAAAAAATCACTGGCGCGAAATCTGCTTTTCGTTTCTATCAATCTAGGGCCTATGGAGCATGTTCCCCCAACTAACTCAATTTCACTCTCCCAATAAAAAATGCTTAATCGCATCCTTGTAGTTGCGGCTCACTTTTATCTTTTCAAACTCGCCCAGCAGCAAGAAAAACTCTCCTTTGGTGTGGGGGATGACTTTATCAATGAAGTTCAAATTGACTATGGTAGAACGATGTACCCGCTTAAAAATATTGTCATCCAATTCGGTCAATAACTCTTTCAATGTACTGCGCTTAATGTGTGTTTCTCCTTGAGAATGTAAACACACATAATCACCGGCAGCATCGACCCATTCAATATCCAATTGTTTTAAGATTGTAATTTCATCTCGATCTTTAATGACTATTTTTTTATCAACAAGTGCACTTAAAGAAGACAAATTTGGCAAACTGCTATTGGAAGATGTTTCAGGACTTTTTCTTTGATTGATACTATTAATAGCCCCCAAAATACGTGGTTTGTTGTCTTGAGCTTCAACGCCTTCCAAACGTTCCTGCGCTCTTTTAACCGCACGCACAATTCGCGCATCGTCAATAGGTTTCAAAATATAGTCGACCGCGTGAACGTCGAAAGCATCTAGGGCATATTGCTCATAGGCGGTGGTAAAAACAATGAGGGGTAAAATATCACTTTGCAAACCTTTAACGACGTCAAAACCATCTAAACCCGGCATCTGAATATCTAGAAAAATCAAATCGGGCGCTAGGTCTAAAGTTGCAACTATGGCTTCACGGCCATTTTTGCATTCACCTATAATCTCAATGTTAGCGATTTTATTTAATTTGGCGCGGAGCAACTTTAGCGCCAATGGTTCATCATCAACAATCAGCGTTTTTAATTTGATCATGCTTTATACTCATTTTCTGACAACTGTTCTTGATTGCCCGTAGGATAGCCACTGCCAGTGCTGCTGTATTCACAGGGAAGCTCTATAGTGGTTCTTAATCCCCCTAAAGGCAATAGGTCTATACTCACTGAAAAGTCGTTTTCATACAGGGCTTTTAGTCGTTCATTGGTGTTACGTAAACCAACCCCCCGCCCCTTAGAACTTTCCATTTTGCTTTTACCTATTTTACTGCCACTACCTGTGTCACTTAACTGCATGACTAAGCGTTGCTGCACCACTTTAGCCTGAATTGAAATAGTGCCACCTAATTCATTTTGTGCAATCGCATGTTTCATAGAATTCTCAATAATGGGCTGTAACAACAGGCTGGGTACCATAGCTAATTTAGCCTGCTGGTCAATCTGAAAGTCCAAATTCAATCTATCACCAAATCGAGTCTTTTCGATTTCCAAGTATAAATTAAGTGCCTTCACTTCATTTTCCAGTGACAGTTTGGTATCTGGATTATTATCCAGAGAGTGGCGCAAAAACCGGCTCAATTGCACAGTCATACTTTGTGCTTTTTCTGATTCATTCACTTCTACCAGTGAACTAATCGCATTTAGAGTGTTACACAGGAAATGGGGGTTCAACTGATAACGTAACATTTTTATTTGAGCGTCTCTGGCAATAGTTTGAGCATGCATACGCTTCATTTGCTCTTCACGGGCTTCAGCCTCCACTTTTAGCATAGTCCGGTGTTCAGTTTGTAACAGGTCGTTATAACGCATGCCATGAAATAGACCTGTCCAACATAAGAATATAAATATACTGGCAAAGTGCCAACCACCAAATTCGCTCCATTCAGTACTGATCTCAGTCAAACGAATAAAGGCTTCAATCCTAAATAGAGTCCAGATCAGCGAAACCACTAATACCATTATAAATCCAACGGTGGCCCGATAAATAAAAGGTTTATCCCATATATACATAAAACCCACATATAAAAACAAAGTAAGGATCTGCCCTAGTATCGCCTGAAGAATAATATGTACAATGTGACTCCAATCGTAAGGTCCATACCACAGCGTCAAAGAAAAAAAGCTGATAGTACTGACAAATGCCCAGAATCCTAAGTGCAATAAGCCAAATTGGTAGACTTTATAACGGTCGATCATAGTGGGGTGATGTTCAAAAAATGATGTCAACATGGCTGTCCTATTAAGCCAACAACGTTAGCATTAACTGCAAA
>Ga0307488_10000105_pt1 | contig 60006 bp, 79 predicted proteins | sample SB02metaG_FD_202248 | JGI IMG/M metagenome (GOLD analysis project Ga0307488, IMG submission 202248) | Sea-ice brine microbial communities from Beaufort Sea near Barrow, Alaska, United States - SB 0.2 | ecosystem: Environmental > Aquatic > Marine > Coastal | place: USA: Alaska | collected... | reverse complement strand
TTGCACGGCTAAACAGCAGGGGATTCTCTCCTGCATGGTGCAAGAAAATAGACTTAGAGTTCTCTAAGTATCGGGGTATGAACATGTTTGTACGGGGCAGAGCGATACCCCCAAATAGTACCCCACCCAAAAAACCTGTGTTGTTCGGCAGTAAAATTTCTCTGACAATGGTGTTAGAGGATACCAACGATGTGTGGCGAAGTGTGCTAGATCCCTTTGATCCTGTGACTCACACGCGCACGCTACCTGCGAGCGTTGTCATAACTCAGATGCGAACCATAGACGAATATCGTGTGGTCAAGCGTTATGGGGCTGAGTTCGATCCCCGAAATGCTGAATACTTAATTAGGTTCAGACCTGTAGGAGAAACTTCATGAAGACAACACCGAGAAGTGAACTGTTCTATAAGTTGCAAAGAGAGGTGGATAATGCTCTGCGAGGGTGTAACAGCGGCTTTGAGCGTGACAACGCCATTGTATTTCTTGAGCAAGACCTGAGAAAGTATGGCTATTTTATTAACAAGTATAGCTGTTTAGAAGCTGTAAAAGTCAACGGGAGAAACTTCATGAAGACAGTAGCGAATGTTTATGACGCGCGTGAGTGCGTGGAGAAAAAAGAACAATTCAAAAACCGCAGTAAATCTATATTTACATCAGGGGCGAGCATAACTGAATGGAGTGAAGGTGATTCGCTTTATATCGTGTACAGCTATGGATCGCACTATCCTATGTTTATCTATGACTATACCTGCGAGCGGTGGTATGCCAATGAGGACTATTTTAGTCGGACTACATCAAAGCAACGGACACAGCTTATGCCGCGTGGGGTAGATGTTGACTGGGCGAACACGTGCGAGATGTCAGGTATTGCCGCGCATGGAAGCACAGCCGACTGGGTCATAAAGAAAGCATCGTGATCTACCCACAAATCGTCTCAGTGTTGAGACGAAAAACTAAAAGAGGAAACAAAATGAGAATCAAACCTATGTGTAAAAAGTGTAACACTACTTACAGTGTTAAGCGTAAGACCGCAGGCTACCTACATTGCATGCCATGCGGTGAGGGCGTGGCGAGAGAAACTAAACACACTGTAGTGCCTATGCACAAATCAAACTATGTTGTGGTCAGTGATCTCGCGGATCTCAAAGGTCTATGTAACAAGGGCGGTTGGTTTACGAAGGAGAAAAGTCATGGGGTATCGTAGCGAGGTGCAGTTTGTCGTTCAAAAGAGGCGGAACTGGGCTTGGAGAGAAGGCCTAGATACAAGCCCTGAAGAATGCGAGGAGAAGACGCAGAAAGAAGATGAGGCATGGTGTCTCTATCTGGCAGAACTTGCAACGAAGCCTGAAACAGCAGTAGCTTGGAAGGCAATAACTGGTGATATATACGGCGGTAACGAGGGTAAAACAATGCTAGATCGGGAGAACTGTTGTATCTGGGTCTACTTTAGTGATGTCAAGTGGTATGACGGCAGTGAAACCCCTGACTCATTTAAGGCGATGTTTGACTTAGTTGAAAACTATAATGAAATCAACAAACAACAAGACGTTATTGATGCGGTTTATATACGGATAGGCGAGGAGAACGATGATATAGAATTTGAGTATCTGGGTGATGGCTATGAATTAGCTCAACCGACTACCTATATTGAAGACCGCGACGGGTGCAGATTTAACCATAAACTTAATGAGGAGTAGTAACATGTTGAACTTTGAACTTAATAAACCAGACCACATTGTGTCGTTAGCTACGTCAAGTATGCTAGTGAGTGTAGATGTGAACGTATGGACTGCTACCAAGCGAGATAAACAAATCTCTAATGAGGTAACAGCTAGTAAATTTGCAGACAAAAACTCTGGGGCATTTACCAAGTATCTGTTTGCTAACAATCCACAACATAAAAAGATAGTGAATCAGCGTCAGCTTATATATAAGTGGCTGAAGGCGAACACCTATAGATGGAATGACTCGCAGGACTTACTGCCTACTGTTGACCTTGAGAAATTCAAGAAGGAATACACCGCGCATGAGAGTGAGTTTTATTCTTTGGTGAATACCTTTCTGGCTAACTATGACAATCTTGTCCTACAAATGGCGGCGAATAATGGAGACATCTTTTCTGCATCAGACTATCCGTCAGCGGTTGAAGTATCCAGTAAATTCGGAATGAAACTATATACAAGCGAAGTACCAAGCCATGACTTTAGGTGTCAGGTAAGTGAGGACATTGCCGCAGACTTAAAGCAACAGTATCAAGAGCAGGCTGATGACATTGTGCATCGGGTGATTGATGAGCAGACTACGCGTATTACCGACGTGATGGAGAGTATCTCTCATTGCTGTGGAGTGATCGAGGTTGAGGATCAGCATGGGAATGTATCAGTCAAGAAGCGTGCTATCTATGATACGACAGTTAATAGAGCGAAAGCGTTAGTGAATACCTGTAAGGGATTTCGACCTGTCAAGTCAGGCGAGTCGGATAAACTTGGGGAAGCAGTAGAGTCATTGGAGCGTACACTAAGTGGAGTATCTACTGAACTGTTGCGTGATAGTGATGCCATGAGAGATAAGGTCAAGACAGAGATTGACGACATCTTATCTAAGTTTAACTAAGGAGAGTAAATATGAGTAAAGAAGAAGGTTTTGAGTTGTCTATTGATGCATTAGAAAAACTATGTGATGAGCATGGTTTATTATTATCAGATCCACTACTTAATTTAGTTACTGATGTAATTGTAATGGTCTTAAATAAAGATGAGGAGAAGTAAATATGAGTGTAACAATTGATGAGTTAAGGGTATTGATACCCACGATAGGCAAAGAAATCACACCGATCATTCAGTCCGAGCCGGGTTGTGGTAAAACATCTTTGCTGTCTATGTTGAAAGAGGACATGGGAGATGGTTACGATTACATCTATGTTGACTGTCCGGTCAAGGACATGAGTGATATAGCCATGACCATACCGAACCATGAAACTAAAACATTGGAGAACTATGTTGGCTCTCTGTTTAAACTATCTAGTGATAAGCCTAAAGTAATACTGCTTGATGAGTTTATGAAAGCACCCAAGTTACTACAGGTTATCTTCACACGACTGATGCTAGAGAGAACTGTGGGCGATACACCATTGCCTGAAGGCTCGATAGTATTCGGCACATCAAACAACCAATCAGATGGGGTGGGCGATAGTATGCTCGCTCATGCGGGTAACAGGGTATGTATTCTTGAGATGCAAAAGCCTGCTGTTGACGCGTGGTTGGCGTGGGCTACTAACAATAAGGTGAGTGCTTTGATACGCGCCTTTGTGCATACCTACCCACGATGCTTACACAGCTATCGAGATGAAGGCGAAGAAGACAACCCTTATATCTTTTCTCCTAAGCGACATCAGCTATCTTTCGTGTCTCCACGATCATTGGCTAAATGTTCTGTCATTGTGGAGAACCGCGACAAGCTAGGTGAGAACGCTACGATTAGTGCTTTGAACGGCACGATTGGTGCTAGTGCTAGTGCCGACATGAATAGCTTTCTCCGACTAGAGAAGGAACTACCCTCGTTCGAGAGTATTCTGGAATCACCGATGACAGCTAGCATACCTAGTCAGATCTCCGCACAGCTGATGCTGATGTTTCAAGCGGTAGATAAGATTCAGACGCAGGCTAACATGACGAGCTTTATGCAATACCTGAGTCGGATTGATTCGAGTGAGATGCAAGCGGTGTTCTTTACTATGGTAGTGCGGCACAAGACAGCCGTTAAATTAGCGCGTGGTAATCCTGAGATTACTAAGTGGGCTACTACTAACTATGAATTGCTATAGGGGATAGAGTTATGACTCCGGAAACTAGACTGAAGAAGGCACACATTGCCTTGATGAAACATAAGGACACCGCCCTGTATTCTGGGATTATCCTTATGGGTACAAGTAAGGTGGTAGACAATTGTCCTACTGCCTATACCGATGGGGTAAACAAACGCTATGGGAGAAAGTTTGTAGAGGAGCTGTCTGAACCTGAGTTACAGGCGTTAGTCTTACATGAGAATCTTCATATAGCACTGAACCACATAGGCAGATTCAGGCAGAAGTTTGAGGAAGACCCTCAGCTTATGAATGTCTGCGCAGACTATGTGGTCAATGACATCATTGTGTCTATAGGTGATACAGACTTTCTTAAACTGCCTGAAGGCGGGCTATATGATCGTAAGTATCACAATTGGTCAGTCAACGAGGTCTACAAGGATCTCAAGAAAAAGAAAGATGAACAGCAATCGTCTCAGGACAGAGACGACCCTTGTACAGAAACTGGTGATGATGGCGTTGGCAACCTAAAGCCGCTAGACGAACATGACTTTGGTGCAAGCGAGAACATGACTATCGAGGAAAAGAAAGCCGTTGCTAAAGATATTGATGACGCTTTGAGAGAAGGTCAGATACTCGCAGGAAAGCTAGGGGGTAAGACACCGCGATCCATTGATGAGTTACTCCAACCGAAAGTAGACTGGAAAGCCGAGCTGAGAGAGTTTATCTCTTCAAGCATTAAAGGTAATGACGAGTACACTTGGAGAAAATTCAACAAGCGTTTGATGGCAAACGACATCTATATGCCCTCTATGGAGAATGAGTCTATTGGTGAACTTGTGGTAGCGATTGATACATCAGGGTCGATAGGCACAGTAGAGCTGACTGAGTTTGCTACCGAGTTGGTATCTATCTGCAACACCGTTACACCTGAGAAGATACGGGTAGTCTGGTGGGATTATGATGTGCATGGCGAACAGTCATTTAATGTTGATGATTATGGCAACATTGCGCACCTACTAAAACCTAAAGGTGGAGGCGGTACTAGGCTGTCATGCGTCAGCGACTACATTGTAAAAGAGAATATAGATGCTGAAGCGGTGGTAGTGTTTACTGACGGCTATCTGGAGAGTGATGTGCGGTGGGAGGTAACAACCCCGACGCTAGTGCTGTCGACAGAGAACAGACACTTAGACCTCCCCGTCCAGCGAGTTATTAGTTGTTCGGAGTGAGAGATATTAAACTATGAGGAGTAGTGATATGGAAAACTTAGATACTTTAATAATAGGTACAAGTCTGGCTATAACTATAGTCGTTGCAATTTTGTTTATATTGGGAGAGGGATAATGGCCAACTATATTATGGAGTGTAACCACACCGAGGAGCTAGAAAGTGCTATGTATAATAGTAAAGTGTTTCCTCTGGTGGCAGAGCTACACAAAAAGTTTAACCTTTATGTTATCCAACAGATCTATATGAAGGATCAAGATGATGATGATTGGAGTAATTTACCTAGCTATAGTTTTATTGATAGCAGTGAGTTATACCCTGAAACAACATCGGGTATTATTCAGAATGATCTAAAGTATGAGGACTATACAGAAGCCTTTGTGTTGGCTAATTCTGCCGGTATACCCACCTGCCTTGCTTACATAGAGCCTTATGCTAGAGACAAGAACCGCAGTACATATGTGGTTAGGTTTCGAATATCAGTAAAAAGCAGATCAAGCGATTCGTGTGATGCGCAGAGTATTAGGTCACTAAAGGTATCTCAGCTTATGAAAGCGGTAGGATCAACAGCCAACTATGGTTTTACAGGGCTATCTATGGGGTTAGAACCGAAAGTTGATATAGGAGCTTTTTATCCTCGTATGCGTCACTACTTTAAACTCAATAATACATCTCTTGAGTCTCTTAAAAATGATAAGAGAAATCAGGTTACACATAAAATGGAGAAGTTTATACCCTCTTTACTCGACCACTATATAAATGGCATAGCCTTGTCTACTGAAGAAGACGCAGGGTTGCGAGAGGTCGTTAAAGGTGTAGTACATCTTGATGAGGCTGTGCGCGAGCTTGAAGGTAAAATCATTAAGGGTCTCCACGCAGGGTTTACTATGGTAGGCGTGTCTCAAACCAAAGGTGTTATAGTTGGTGATATGAGCCTTAATGGGGATAACACGTGGAGCTATACGAATGTTAAGCGTTATGAGACACTTGAAGATTACCCTGCGTTTAATAAGATCACGCTTGCGTTAACAATGCGGAAAGTAAGACTCTTAGATTCTACTAAAGACAAAAGGGATATATATAAAGACTATCATCTTCGGTGGAGGTCTGATGGCATGGCTGATGAAGAGCTAGGAATGTTTGAGATGGGCGATGTGGATAACAATCCCCTCGCTGTAAGATGGCTGTTAATACCTAAAGAGGACGAATCTTGAGCTTAAAAATGAATATAAGTTTGTCACCCTTTTATGCCTCCTTTGCTAATAGCACTTACTTTGTAGCAATGCGTTATATTAGTGGGGTATATGAGTTATTTTTATGTCGGGGTTTCATAAAAAGGTTTACCGCAACTACAATGCCTGATGAAATTAAACCTAAACTTGCGATGATAAATTCACTAGCAGAAACACCTCTAAGGGAAGAAGGAACCTTTCAAGAGATAGACATGTATACATGGCATATGTTTCTTTATAAAGAACAAGAAGAGTTTAAGGATATTGGTTGGAGAGTTTCTCCTGAGATGTATGTACTAATACTAACTCAAGACGAGATTAATAAACTACAAGGAGTAGATGTATGACAAATGTAATTCCTATTAAAATTAAACCTAAGCTAAAGAAATATGTAGTTTCGATTACCCAATACTGTGAACCTATTATTGTTGAGGCTTATAGTGAGCAAGAGGCAGAAACTGAAGCAGTTGAAGGTGCGGCATGGGAGCCGTCAGAAATTAGTGTTAGCGTTCGAGAGGTGCAGTGATGTTAAAAGCAGATGGATTTGATGGTGCTGTTATTGGCACAACAATGTTATGGGGCGCAGAGGGCGAGGTGTTAGTTTACTCTGCCGAAGCGTGTATTAATATTTTAATAGAGCGGGATGGTATGGACTATGAGGAGGCAGTGGAATTCTTTGAGTTTAATGTTACAGGTGCATACATGGGTAAACAAACGCCCATCTTTGTATATACAGACACCGAGGACTTAGACTTATGAAAAGGACGAACAGCAATCGTATCAGGACAGAGACGATCCTTGTACAAAAACTGGTGATGATGGAGACGGACGATGACCCCAGAAAAGAAAGTTAAACTAAAAATCTGTAAGATTCTTAAAGAAATGGGTGCGTATTATTTCTATGCATCTACAGGTGGCTACGGATCGTCAGGTATACCAGACATTATTTGTTGTCATAAAGGTAAGTTTATTGGTATTGAAGCTAAAGCAGGAAAAAATAAACCAACAGCTTTACAATTAAAACATCTTAATGACATCGCAAGCTCTGGTGGACAGCCATTAGTTGTTGACGAGACTAATGTAGATCAGTTAGAGTATCTAATTAGTAAATTTAAATAATATATTAGTAGAGGATTTAGTAATGATTGTAGGACGCAAATTAAAAGGCGAGCGCAAAACGTGCCTGACTTTTCGTGAACATGAACTTTATACATTGGTACTGTGTGGTAATGACAACCCTCAAATCTGTGCAAAAATGGATCTGACCATAGGTACGGTGCGAACAATGTTACAGACAGTATACAAACACTTAGGATACAAAAATAAAAACGACCTGCTTGTAGGTCACCTAGATAAAGCTCTTGTTCAAGAGCAGATAAATATTATGATGAGCCAACAGGAAGATGTCCATGAAAATTTCGGATGATGTAAACCACCCGTCTCACTACACTGCGGGCAAAGTAGAGTGCATTGATGCAATTGAATCAGCTACTCAAGGATTGTGTGGTGTCACTTCAGTGTGTGTAGCGCAAGTAATTAAGTATGTATGGAGATACTCTCGCAAAGGAACGCCAGAGAAAGACCTAGCGAAAGCTGACTTTTACTTGCAGAAGCTACGCGGTATAATAGCCGAGCAAGACACCCCACCCATACCCAAAGAAACCTATAGCAACACAGTTAAAGAAAAAGATTTGGTTGCTGAACTATCTAATGAAGAGACCGCTGACATGCTCATGCGGAGATTTTGTCCAACAGGGAACTGCGACGACTAATGGCTGATGATATAGATAAAGCAAACGATCAGGTTCAAAAGACACTTGATAGCACTCTTCGCGCCATGCGTAAGAACAGTGGCGAACCCCCTAAAAACCTCACAGGAAAATGTATCTGGTGTGAGGAACCAATTAGAGACAATCGACGATGGTGTAGTGCTGAATGCCGAGACACCTATACTGAGTCTGAGGCTGATAACAAATGGAACAGATAGTCACGCTTGACTTCGAAACCTTTTATAGCAGTGAATTTTCTCTAACCAAATGTACCACCGAAGAATATATAAAAGACCGGCGATTCCAAGTGATTGGTGTCGCAGTTAAAATTGACAACGGTGAAATACATTGGCACACCGGCACTCATGCCGAGATACAAATTGAGTTAGATAAGATAGATTGGAAGCAGTCAGGTCTTATCTGTCACAACACTCTGTTTGATGGTGCAATCCTCGGATGGATATTTAATATCTATGCTGCCCACTATTTCGATACACTCTGTATAGCGCGGGCACTACATGGTACTAATGTGGGTGGTAGTTTAAAATATCTAGCAGAGAAATATAATCTTGGTAAAAAAGGTACTGAGGTACTAGATGCTAAGGGTAAACGCCTTGAAGACTTCACGCCTACTGAGCTGTCTGCTTATGCTTCTTACTGTGTAAATGATGTACAAATAACCTTTGATCTCTTTCGTATTATCGCACTAGGCTTTCCTGAGTCAGAACATCTACTCATTGACATCACCCTAAGAATGTTTATTCAACCGCAGTTGAGAGTAGATGATGCTCTATTGATCGAGCGCCTACAGGAAGTACGCGACGAGAAGGCAGAGATGTTAGAAGGTTTAAAGGCAAGGCTAGAGTGTGATACTAATGAAGCTGTTAGGAAAAAACTCGCGAGTAACAAACAGTTTGCCGAACTACTAGAGGAGCTAGGTGTACCGTGCCCTATGAAAGAATCTATCACGACGGGTAAACAAGCACCGGCACTAGCCAAAACAGACTTAGGATTTATTGAACTACAAGAACACGATGACCCATTCGTTCAAGAGCTATGCGCTGTGCGTCTGGGTACTAAATCTACCATTGAAGAATCTCGTGTTGAACGCTTCATTGACATAGGCGCACGACATAAAGGTTGGCTTCCTATACCCCTAAAGTTTTATGGTGCGCACACGGGTCGTTGGTCGGGCATGGAGAAAGTTAACTTCCAGAACCTGCCCTCGCGTGATGCTAAGAAGAAAGCCCTGAAGAAATCTGTTATACCTCCTGATGGTCAAGTAGTATTGAATGTGGACTCAAGTCAGATCGAGGCGCGTATCTTAGTGTGGTTGGCAGGGCAAGAAGATGTTACCACTTGGTTTGCTGAGGGTAGAGACACTTACTGTGAGTTTGCGAGCAAAGTGTATGGTAGGACAATCACTAAGGCAGATGCGATAGAACGATTCGTTGGTAAGACCTGTACTCTAGGGTTAGGATTTGGGACTGGTTGGAGAAAACTTCAGCACACGCTAAAGACATCACCCCCTGGCCAGGCTCTCCCTGATGATGAATGCAAGCGGTTAGTTAAAGTTTATCGTGAGCTGAATCATAAAGTAATAGGTTTTTGGGGCGCATGTGATCGTGCCCTAGAACACATAGCCAACTGGCCTGAAGGACTAGAGCCATACTATCTGGGCGAGCATCGGTGCGTCATAGTAGATCGTCATGGGATCAAGCTACCTAATGGCCTGTATATTTATTATCCAGAGCTACACTACGATACATCTGAAGAGAAAAGCGGTTTTGTTTATAAGTCTAGACGCGGCAAGGTAAACATCTGGGGCGGTGCTATGACTGAGAACATCGTGCAGGCTCTCGCTAGGATTGTAATTGGTGAGCAGATGGTAGCTGTCAATGCGAGATATAGACCTGCCCTGACAGTACATGATGCGATTATCTGTGTAGCCCCTGAGTCTGAGAAGGATGAGGCGCTAAGTTTTCTTATGGAAGAAATGGGTCGACCCCCTGAGTGGGCAACAGAACTACCGATTGCGTGTGAAGGTGACTATGCAAACACCTACGGAGATTGCTGATGCATCACTTTAAAAATAATTTAAATATTGATACTGATGTTATTCTTAAACATATCTTTTCTTGTAGACCCCTATGGCAATCTCGATCAGATGACTACCCCTTCTTTACACTCGGCAAGTCCGCCTACCTTGATGGCAATACTATAGAGTATCATCGAGAGAGTGTGTGGCTGAATGAACTTCTTTATAGAAACTTCTCTGATCTTTATGACACCGTGTTGGAGTGTTTAGCTGTTCAGCTAGGAGAGGAAATTACTCTGACGCAGGACTTAGCCCTACCGGGATTTCATATCTTCCCGACCGATGAAAAGTTTTTAGATATGGCAGGGAAGTGGCACACAGATTATCCGCATGTTACTTTAGGTTTAGGTGAGCAAGGAGCGCAAGCATTTACTCTGGCTATTGAACTGCCTAGCTCTGGTGGTGGTATGGATTACTTAGATGTCATGGGGGGAGTGCACCATATGCCTTATGAGGAGAAAGACCTAGTATTACACTCAGGATTAACTCCCCACAGAATATCAGGCATAACAGAGTACTGCCCCTGTGAATATAGAATAACTCTGCAGGGACATTTAATTAGACGCAATAATAATTTGGAGGCTTTTTGGTGAAAGATTATGGCAAGGGGTCAAGACGCCGACCCGCGATAGCGGATGAAGAAAAGTTTAATTCAGAATGGGATAGGATCTTTGGAACTAAGGAAGAACCTATTGACCAACAGGAAGAAAAAGAGGAGAACCCCTATGGACGAGCAGATTAACCGCATTAATAGTATAATACAGAAGAATGGTGTATCAGAGCTTATAGCCGAGCTACAGCAACAAGTATTAAAACATGAAGAAGACATTAACAATCTAGAAATCGAACTGACACAAGCAAAGTGTCAGATAAAGGCATTAAGATTTAGCCCGCGATGAAAACAATCATTCATGTTAACCAACATGTTATAAAGTCTAATCGTAAGAACGAAGTTGAAGATCCTGTGCTTACTGTGAAGACCTACAAAAGTAATACCTATGCTTCTGAAGTTATCATTAAGGGTGACTCTAGGGTAATATATAGTCCGAACAAGCCCCTATCCTGTGGCGCTCATGTTTGGATAGAAACCGAATCAGAAGTGGAGATAGTTAATGGCTGATTTTACATGGAGTTATTCGGCTCTAAAGCAATACGAGAATTGTCCTCGACAGTACCATGAGATCCGCGTACTGAAAAATTATCTAGTCACAGAGAATGAGGCTATGCGCTATGGTACTGAGGTACATAAGGCGCTTGAGGATTATGTTGCTGAGGGAAAACCCCTAGCTAAAAACTATCAGCGCTTCAAAGAAATGGTTGATCCCCTAGTAGATATTCCCGGTACGAAATATCCTGAACATGAGATGGCGCTTACTCATAGTCGAGAGCCTTGTGACTTCCACGCCGAGCATCGCTGGGTGCGGGGTATATGTGATCTCTTGATTGTCGATGGCAATTATGCATTCGTAGTGGATTATAAAACAGGCAGTAATAAATATCCTGATCCAAAACAATTGCGGCTGATGGCGCTGATGGTGTTTACTCACTTCCCAGAAGTCAATAAGATTAAGGGCGGTCTGATGTTTGTTCTAAAGAATAGTTTTCTGACGGAGGAGTATCACCGCAAAGATATGGACAAGTCATGGGGAATGTTTGAACGCTCTCTTAAACGACTAGAGAATAGTTATGATGATGACCAATGGCAACCTAACCCTACACCCCTGTGTGGGTGGTGTTCTGTTGATAGCTGTGAGTTTTATAAACCCCGCGTACCATATAATCCATTTGTTTAAAAGATGTTCTCTGTATAGAAACTGGTTATAATAAGGCTATTATAAAGGACAGTACTATGGCATACACTAAATCTCCACGACCCTACAAACATGAATGGGAAATGGAACAAAAACGAAAAGAAAAAAAAGCTAGAGCGGCTCGTGCTCGTGCACGCCGTAAAATGGATCGTGAAAGCCCAGACAAAAATGGTAATGGCAAAGCAGATAAACGTGAAGGTAAAGATATTGCCCACAAAAAAGCTTTATCTAAAGGCGGCAAGAATAGCGATGGTGTAAAAGTACAAAGCCGTGCTAAGAACCGATCATTTAAAAGAAACTCTAATAAAAAATTAGTATCAGAAACAAGTACACGCGAAAGAAAGAAAAAAAAGAAAAAAGAATAACTTGACATAGTTTTAATAGTTGTTATATTTGTTAGCAGTTAATTAGTATTTAGTTAAAGGATAGTAATGGAAGTTATAGAGGATAAGGCTCTTATGTTAGCCGTGCCGGAGCACCTGACTCCGTACATTACAGAGAGTATAGACAAAAGCGAAGTCATAGATACACACGATGGTCTATCTGAACTACTCGTACATTGGGGCATCCACGAGATGCTCACACTTAACAAACTTATTAAATTCAAAGAAAACCTACCTTCCCCTATGGCTAGAGATTATTCGTGGCCAGGAATGTTTACGCCCTTTGACCACCAAAGAGTAACTGCAGAATTTCTAAGTATTAATCACCGGGCCTTTTGTTTTAATGAAGCAGGCACAGGAAAAACTTCCTCTGTATTATGGGCCGCCGACTATCTAATGAACCTTGGATTAATTAAAAAAGTACTTATTATCTGCCCACTCTCGATCATGTATTCAGCATGGCAGGGTGATGTATTTAATACCTGTATGCACAGAACTTCTCAGGTCTGTCATGGCTCTGCTGATAAACGCAAGAAGATTATTCGGGGCGACTGGGACTTTACGATTATTAATTACGACGGCATTGGAATTGTTAAAGACGAGATTATAGCAAGTAACTTTGATCTGATTGTAGTAGACGAGTGCAATGCCTACAAGACGCACACTACTGCTCGATGGAAGGCGCTGTTTAAAATCTTAGGTGGTAAGGAAAAGAATGAGGATATGAAACTGTGGATGATGACAGGTACGCCTGCAAGTCAAAGCCCTATGGATGCCTTCGGGTTAGCCAAACTAGTCTGTCCTGATAATGTTCCACGACTGTCTGCGGCATGGAAGGAGAAAGTTATGCATCAGATTTCTCGCTTTAAGTGGATACCCCGACCTAATTCAAAAGATGATGTATTTAAAGCGCTACAACCTGCAATCCGTTTTGCTAAAGATCAGTGCTTAGATCTACCTGACGTAATGTACCAGACTCGCGAAGTACCGCTGACCAAACAGGTAGAAAAATACTATAAGCAGTTGAAGTCTCAGATGTTGATTAGCGCAGGTGAAGAATCAGTTACTGCAGTTAATGCGGCGGCAGGCATGAACAAGTTATTACAAATATCTGGTGGTGCTGTTTATACAGACAGCCACGAGGTAATACAGTTTGATGTTAGTCCTAGACTAAATGCCCTAATGGAGGTACTGAATGAGACAGAACATAAAGTTTTAATCTTTGTACCCTACAGACACACAATAGAATTTATCTCCTCATATCTACATAAACAGGGGATCACTAATGAAGTAATTAATGGCTCAGTCTCTGCAAGTAGAAGGGCCGCTATTATTTCTCAGTTTCAATTGTCAGACGAACCTAGAGTTTTAGTGATACAGCCACAATCGGCAAGCCACGGAGTGACGCTTACTGCGGCAGATACGGTTGTGTTTTGGTCGCCTGTGATGTCAGTTGAGGTTTACCTTCAGTGTATTGCTAGAATTGATAGAGTTGGACAAATTAATAAGATGACGGTTGTTCATCTACAAGGTTCTGATGTTGAGAAAAGAATGTATGCAATGCTTCAAGGAAAAGTTGATGCGCATACTAAATTAGTAGACTTATATAGAGAGGAGTTGGAGTCATGAGTGATATAGAAGAAGAGGTTATGGAAGAACTTCCAGAAGCCAAAATCCAGTTAGATGAGTTAGTAGGGGCCTATCTAAGTATTAGAAATGAAAAGGATGCCCTTGCACGACAGTTTCAAGCAAAAGACAAAGAGCTAAAAAATGATCTCGCTCAGTTAGAGCAAGTGATGCTTGGCTCTTGTAACCAAGTTGGTGCCGATAGTATTAAAACCTCTACTGGCACCATTATTAAAACTCTTAGAGAGAACTATGTGTGTTCTGACTGGGGTAATTTTAAAGACTTTGTTCTGGAGAACGAGGCTGTAGAGTTACTCCAACAGCGTATACACCAAGCTAACTTTAAAGAGTTTTTATCTAGTAGAAGCGAAGACGGACTACCTCCGGGGATTAGTAGTATGAGAGAGTTCAACATCGTTGTAAGAAAACCAACCAGTAAATAAGGAGTATTAAAATGGCACAAGCCAATACATTCACAACCCCGAAAGGGATAGCGCAGTACCCTTGGTTATCTAAACCCGATACCAAGTTTTCAGAGGAAGGGGATTATAAAGTAAATCTCATTCTTAGTGCAGAAGAAGCGGCACCTATTGTTGAGCAGATCAACGCCGCCTTTGCCGACAACATGCAGGCTGAGATGAAGAAGCAAGGCAAGAAGGAACTAAAAGCCGCCAACCCGCCTTATATGGAAGAGCTAGGCGATGATGGTCAACCGACTGGCAATGTTATCTTTAAGTTCAAGTCTAAGGCCGCATATAAGCCTGCGATCTTTGATGCTAAAGGTAAGCCCATGATAGATAGTAATATCTGGGGCGGCTCAGAGATTCGAGTCAATGGCACTATCGGTGGCTACTACACTAGCTTGATTGGGGTCGGCGTTGCACTACGACTTCGTGCAGTTCAGGTTATTCAGTACGTCGAAGGCAGTGGTGATGGCGCAACACGCTTTGGTTTTGAAGAGACAGCAGGGTATGAACATAATACTCCAGATTCTTTTCAAGAAGGAACACCTGCCGTTAAGGTAGCAAAGCCAGAGCTATCTGTAGTTAAAGAGCCAGTAGAAGAACCCGCTGTTGTTAAGAGTTCAGCTACTGATAAAGCTAAAGATATTTCTGACATCGTTAGTAAATGGGGAGCGAAAGACTAATATTATGGACGAGCTTAAAGCCATACTTAAAAACAATCCCGACTTATCTTTAGATGAGGATACGCTTGCCGTAGCTAACAGTGGTTATGGCAATGTAACTAAAAGAATCTCATTACGAGGAGGAGAGTTTCGTAAGCTCATTGCGGGACAGGAAATAAGTATGGGTGAAAACCCTACGACTATGCAGGTTGTAATAGTGAAGATGGCTCATAGTGCCTCCCGATCTTATTATAGCCACGCATATGAGGAGGGCAAGAAAGTAAGTCCTGTGTGTTGGTCTAATGATTCTACAGCCCCTGACCCCGAGGTTCTGACCCCCCAATCTAAGTTCTGTCATGCTTGTCCCAATAGTGTGAGAGGCTCAGGTTCGGAGGGAAGGGGATCAGCCTGTAAGTTATCTTGGCGATTAGCGGTTGTCTCTGCTGATGATCCTGGAGGAGATGTAATGCAGTTAGTACTGCCCTCTACCTCATGTTTCGGGAAAGAAGAAGAGGGTAAGTGGCCGTTTAAAGCCTATATTCAAATGCTAGTAAAAAATAACGTAAGTGCGTCTAAGTTAGTAACAAAGATGCAGTTTGATAATAACCCTATGAGGAATAGGGTTTTATTCTCTCCCGTTATGGCAGTGGCAGAAGAGCATAGAGAGATACTTAAACAGCAAGCAGATAGTCATGCGGCACAAAGTGCTATTAAGTTAAGCGTTTATCAACCACCAGAGGCAGTGCGCGAAGCAGTTAAGTTTGAAGTGTTTGATGACACTAAAGACGGCGCAAAAACCTTAGTAGATAAATGGAAAAAAAGTTAAGGAGAATACAATGGCTCGACCATACAGTGATAAATTTATTTTAGGGTTAACTCATGCTGACCCTGAAAGTGTAGGAGTTCAATTAGCTAAGGTTTGTGTTAGAGCAGAACTTCCGTCTTTGTATATAGCAGAAGTATTTAATGTGTCTAGGATGTCAATTCATAGTTGGTTTAGGGGTGGCGTAATAAGGGATAAGAACAGCGTTAAGATAGAAAGATTTATAGAGTTAATAGAAGAAGATTTAGCAAACGGTTCACTACCGGCGATGAATCTTCCTCATGCGAGGACATACTTAGAATCTGAGATAAAACCTAAACTAGACGCTGTGTGATATGAAAAACTTTTATATGAAGGTGCTACCAAGCACAGGTATCTACTGTGTTGCGAAGATAGATCCGTCTACTACTAAAATAAAGCATATATTTGTAGAAACTATAGATGAGTTAGTTGAACTAGTATCATCTATACAGAACACAAATATATTTATAGCTTTGGCTAACTTTGAAGGCCATAGCCGCAAAGCAGACACTGCTATTAGTTTTAGATCTTTTTTTGTAGATCTTGATGTTGGTGATGAAAAAGGCTATGACAGTAAAGAAGAAGCTCTTGAATCCCTTGCCGACTTTGTGGCGGATAATGAGCTACCTCCTCCCACTGTAATTGATTCTGGTACTGGCGCTCACGCCTATTGGTTCTTTACCGAAGATGTCCCTGTTGCCGAATGGAAGGTCTATGCAGATAAGTTTAAAGATTTTTGTCTTAATAATGGCTTACGCATTGACCCTGTTGTTACGGCAGATATATCTAGGATCCTACGTTGTCCTGATACATTTAATCATAAGACTAATCCCCCTACACCGACTAAGGTTATTAATTTAGTTGATGAGCCCACTGATTTTGATGAGTGGAAAGAACGTCTAGGTGAAGTCGAGGTATCTTTAGAAGAAATAGTTAAGCGAGAAAAAATATCTGAGCTAGGTATGAAGTTAGGTGGCCGGGCTAATTACTCTTCTGAGTTTAGAAAGATTGTGCTCAAAAGTTTAGACGAAGAGTCTGACGAAGGTTGTCCACAGATTAAACACATTGTAAGAAACAGTACGACGCTTTCAGAACCCCTATGGTACGCCGGACTGTCTATTGCACAGCACTGTACCGATAGAGATACAGCAATACATATATTATCTAAAGATTACGCAGGTTATAGCAAAGAAGCGACAGAGCGTAAGGCTGACCAGACACAAGATAAACCACAGTCTTGTGCAACATTTAATAATTTAAACCCTGGGGTATGTGAGAGCTGTAAGCATTTTAACAAGCTAACCAATCCACTACCCATAGGTAAAATTTTTGTGGCCTCGCCTACTACTGATACTCCTGTTCGCAGTGAAATTATACCTATAGAAGGCGGCGGGTCAACGGTGACTACGACGTTGCAGGGGCTACCAGAAGAACTAGGAGAGTTTAAGCAGGGTGTAAATGGTGGCGTAATATATAAGGAGAGGCCAATCTTTGATGAGAACGGCGACTTAGTAGAGGGCAAAGAACACTTAGTAACTACTTATAATCTTTACGCGCTTAGAAGAGTCCTTAGTGGAGATGAGGGAGAGTGTCTTCTAGTTAAGTATGACCCTCCTCATGATGTGTCCAAAGAATTTTACCTACCATTTTCAGATTTATACGAGGCGACGGCCTTTAGAAAATCAATGGCATATAACGGTGTTTTATATGACCCCCTCTCTAATCAATGGAAGTATATTATGAAGTACTTAGTTAAATGGGGTGAGTATCTACAGGCTAAAGGTGCCGCTGATATTATGCGTACACAGATGGGTTGGACACCTGACTATGATGCCTTTGTTGTAGGCGCTTTAGAAATTGATAAAGAAGGAAAGGAACACGAGAGTCCTACTTCTCCACTTTGTAGGAACGTGGCTACAAACTTAAAACGCTCTGGTTCTTATGACTTATGGCAAGTGTCAGCAAATAAATTAAATACAGAGGGGCTAGAGATTCACGCGTTTACAATGTTAGCGGGTTTTGGTTCTACTCTTATGTCTCACACTGCCACTTCAGGGGTAACACTATGTCTAACTGGAGACACAGGAGCAGGTAAAACAGCGGCCCTTAATTCGGCACTGAGCATATGGGGAGATCCTGACTTGTTATCGGCAACACAACAGACAACAACAGACAACGCTATGGTTGGGCGCTACTTAGCACTACATAATATTCCTTTCGGTCTAGATGAGGTGGGTAACATTGACGGCAAAATACTCTCCAATCTTATTCATAAAATATCACACGGTAAAGCTAAACTAAGAATGCAGGCTTCCATTAATGCTGAACGAGCAACTGAGTACTCTGCCGCTTTAGTTGCTATGTTTACTTCTAATCATTCATTGTATGACAAACTTTCTATTCTTAAAAAAGACCCTAATGGTGAAGTAGCTAGATTGATAGAGATTCATATACGAAAAGCTAAATTATTTACAGATAATCCTACCGAAGCGCGTAAATTGTTTAACCCCTTTAAAAAGAACTATGGTTGGGCAGGCCCCGTGTTTATTAAACAGGTAATGAAATATTCTAATGAGGAGATAGAGGCTAAAATTAATATCTGGATTGATAGATTTAAGAAAGATTTTGGTGATAGCACCGCATTTAGGTTCTATGAAAATTTAGTTGCTGTAACTATGGTAGGGGGGGAGATTGCGGCAGAAGCAGACGTTGTTCATATTGATTTAGAGAGAATATATAAACATATTATTACAGAAATGATAGACATTAGAGAGAATGTAGTAAATAAAAATGAGATTAACTACCAGTCATTAGTAGGAGAGTTTATTAACGCTAACAACAGCAACACTTTAATAGTGACTGCAGGGCACGTTACTACGGAACCTAAAAATACCTTGGTAATTAGACTAGATGTAGATAAGAGAGAGCTATGTTTATCTAAAGCTATATTTCGTAAGTGGCTTATGGAAGAGAAAAACGTATCTCCTAAACAGTGGATGCACCAGATGAATCAAAGCGGCACAGAGGTTAAGGAAAAACGTAAGAAGATGGCAGGGAACTGGAAGAAAGGTATGGATCATTTTAACGTAGATGCTTACATTATTAATATTGATACTATAGATAAAGAGATTATAGGAGTAATTGAGCCTGAACCTGCATAATGAACCAGAGTGGATCTTTCCATTTGAATATATGGAACAAGGTGAGAGTTTTTTTATTCCCACCGTAAAGACTTCCAACATGATCTATGTCATAGAGACTCGCGCTAAAGTAGTGGGGGTAAAAGTAAAAACCTATGCTACTACCAAAGACGGACACTTGGGTGTCCGCGTTTGGCGAATGAATTAATCTCTATCTGACGATGCTAAGTCATCTTGCGCTTTTCTTTTTATCTCGCTTATTCTACTTAATATAGCTTTTTTTCTACTCCTATTTTCCATACGAATCTCTAATTTTTCTTCTTGAGTCATATCCTCCGGTGGATAAAAAGCTATTCTCTTATCATAATTTCTAATCTCTGAAAGGTCTTTCGCTAACTCTTTAGCCGTTTTATTAGCTTCTATACCCGCTTTATATCGTTTATAAAAAGCACTATTTTCTTCTCTGTTTCTATTATAGTTTAAATCAAAACTATATGTATCTGCCATTTCTTTGGAGTACTCAATTAGCTCATATAAATCGTTCATATTCCTAGTATTTCCATCTGGGTCCATCATAAAAGCCTTCATACTAGGTAGTCTACGTATCTTTTCATATAAAGTTAACTCGGGTTTCCCCGGATCTGCAAGAAAAGGCTCAGTGGATACAGCAGCAAGGGTATATACAGAAGATAATGTTTGCATAAAAAATTGCTGTACTTTTATGGGGTTATAGCCAGTAATCTCTCCTACTAATCTAGCAAGCTCAAAAGTACTTGCTTTAAATTGATTTCTGGGTTCTTGGTTTTCTAAACTATCGGGGGATATTTGGTAGTTTAGTTGCCCCATTGTTTCATTAAAGTTCATTTCTAGGGCTATTTTTATAACATCTGGAATATAGTTCATGACCATAATTTTCTTAATAGCACGAGCTACAGCTACTTTAAATTTTTCACCATCTTGAGTCTGTTGCATTGTCATATTTACTACGTGCTGAGGTATTATAAAACCTAAGAGAGTAAAAAAATCTGGTCGAACAGGTGTAGTATAGTTTCCAAATAAATGAATTTTATAGTCTCGTTCAGCAGGGTCTAAATTTTCATAGTCTTCATCATCTCCTTTTGCAAGAGTATACATAACGCTCATAAATGCTACTTTAAATAGAGTATTAAAAAATCGCGATCTATTTTCTGCACGTTCTCTCGGAGCTATACCCCGAAGCGCAAGAACATCACCTTGTACTTTAAGTGCCCGCAAACCCGCGTTCATAAATTTTGTTATCGGTATAAGAGTCTTTACAACTGGAGACGAACCCTTATACAAAAAATGAATTATATTAAAGGATCTTAATACTGCATCCCTTTCTGCCTCCTCTATTAGTATTTCTTTTTCTTCTTTAGATATACCTTTTATTTTTTCTATTTCTTTTTTAGCTTCCCAAAACGTTAGTTCATATGTTGCCTGTCTTATAGCGTTATCTGAAAGCTGTGCGAAAATATTTAAGGCTTCATAAATATAAGTGGCCCCAGACTTTTCTGCAGCTTTTTTTACAGCATTAATAGCTGTATTTAAAGGAGCTAGTTTTACACCAAAAAGTGACCCTTTAAACTCTTCTAAATCGCCCCGCTTACCAATAGTAGGGTCTGCCATTATTGTACTGCCTTTAGTGCCTACTGAACCAAACCCTTTTAGACGATCACGCGCTTTACTTTTACCTAACATAGACAGTGTTAGTTGTTTTACTACTGCAAGGGGAATCAAAAATGGATATTTTGTACCAGAAGTAAACATGGCCGAGACCATATCTTGCGTAAAAATCTGAGTTATACTAAACATAGGGTAAAGTACAATAGCGTTTCTAGAGGCGTTGGTAAACCTAGAAGCTAGTCGCATCCCTGGAAGTAAAATTGTGTCTAGTCCGCCAAACGCTGCAGCAAAAATAGGGTCTGTAAATTGAAAATAATGTTCTTTTACTTTCCCGTTAAAATTCATATATACCGACACAACACCAAGCTCTAATCTGCTTTCCATACTTCCTGTTGGTGCAGTTACTTCCTTAATTATCTCTGGAGCGTATTCAAAAGTTCGGTTTATTTTATTTAGCCTATTTCTATTTATTATAGCGTTGCTTATGCTCCGCTTAGACCAATTCTCAATGTTTTCATAAATATTTTTTATATTTCTATAGGAGCCGGTCATTTTCTTTTTGCTCCCGTCTTTTACAATTTTTAATCCCCTTCCCCATTCTGTACTTTGATCTTCAAAACCTTCTCTTTGAGCAGGGACATAGCCCGTTGCATCCATATACTCTTCAGCTTGTTCTTGAGACATTAGCTGGCTATCAACCATATGTTTTATAACGTCGGCATGAATTGCTTCCCACTGAATAGTTGATGCTCGTATAAACTCACCGAGTTCCCCTTTCGTGTTATATAAAGATAGCCCTTCAGTTATTGCTTCATTAGTTAGGTGTTGTATTTTTATTTTTTTAAGTTCTTTATTGTAAGCAAACAAAAGTTTATTTTTTTCTTTTATGTCTGACGTTTTATTTGCAATTTCTTTATAGTCTTTTGCTGCTTTTCTAGCTGTGTTATTATTTTTTCGAATCTCATTCATTCGCCTAGCTATAAAACCTAAATGAGCATATCTTTGAGCTTCCTGTTCGGTAATCCCTGCTTTAGCTGCATACTCTTCTGCTAATGTAAATAGACCTGATAAAGAAGCTTGTCCTGAGTTTGGCGCAGTATAATACATACCATATTTAGGCAACCAAGTTAGATTTCCTTCTTTTGCCCAGTTATCAGTAAGACTTCTATAATGAAGAGTTTGAGACGCAGTGAAATCAGCTAAAGCAGCTTGTACGGGTCTATAACTATCAGGGCTGTTTAACTCAGCCCCACTACGCACTTTACTCATTAGCGCAAAATCAAATTCAAATATTTTATTGATCGCCTTATCTATTACACCTGACTCAAGACCATCTATTGCCTTTTTTAACTCGCGCATTTTTTCTACAGATAGAGGTGGTCCCACTTTCTTTTTTGCTTTTCTTCTTAAATCTTTTTTGGCGCGGTCTATTCTAGCTTCTGAAATGTCTAAAATATCTGTAGTTGTTGCTCCTCCGGCTACAGGAGAATTTTTTATAGCCTCTTTAGTAGAATAGCGAATCATTTCTTGTATTTCTTTAGCAGAAATATTATCCACGTTCCAACCATAACCTAAATTTCTAAAGAAGTTTTTAATAGCTTCTACAATTCTGCGCCACAATGGGTTTTGTGGAGAGTTATCACCTATTCTAGCAAAGACTTCTTCAATAAAAATAGGGTCACTTTCTTTTCTATCTGAGTAAGTTTTAGAAACTCCTTCCCAGGCGCTTTTAATATCTGAGTCAGTATCTTTGTTAGCTTTTAAAGATTCAACAAGGCGGTTATAAAGTTCTTCCCCTAACATTTTCTTCAGGCCATAGTGAACCCCTACCTCATGACGAAGTGTTGCAGGAGCTTCATTAACCGACGCAAGCCGGTCAGCGATAATATAAACTTTATTATCCCGTGTATTTATAAAAGCGACTGTGTTTGCACTAATACCCGGCAAGCCAGTCTTAGGGTTATAGCTATCCTCAAGAATATATATGGGTATTTCTGCTGCCGTATTAAGGATATTAATAAATCCGTTGTCCATTCCCTGCTTAATACCTTCCCCATATTCTTTTACAAGAACATCAACCACATCGACAGCAGTTACATTGGAGCTACCTTTTTCATAAAGAGAGGTGTTAGAGGTAAGATCTCCGCTTCGTTGTTCTAGGGGAGAAGTTTCTTGCTCTATTTTTCTTTGCATTGCTACGGCACTTTGCGCTGCAGCTACACGTCTTTTAACCCGAGGAAGTACTTTTTCTCCTTGACGGTTATAGCTATCTCTTTCCATTTCTGCTGCAGTTAGCTTTTCTAACAGCACTTGCATCTCGGGGGTTTCTGTACCATCTCGACGCTGTTCTTTTAAACCTAGTTTTTCTCTAGCACTAGAACTGGTTACGCCTTTAGTAGTCTTAACTTCAGACTTGGGTCGATACCCTATAGTATCTAGGTTTGTAAGTGTAGGTTTATATATATGAACCCCTTGTTGCAAAGGAACAAAGGAGGTTGCTGATCCATCTTTTATTTCTAAAACCCGCCCAAACTCAGGATGATCTTGCGTTATACCTTTTAAAAGTTCTACATCCCCATTATTATCTAGCCTAGCAACTGTGGTTTTTTGTCCTACTGCTTTAGTAAGCGGGTTTTTACTTGATTTTGCTGCCTCTTTGTCAAACGCTATTTTATTTTCTTTTCGTTTTTCTATTCTTTTTGCGTCTTCGGGCGTTACAAAAGAAAGATCATCATTATCTAATGTTTTGTTACCTAGTATTTCTTCGCCTATGCTTTGTGTTTTATCTTCTTTAGGTACTGCTTTAAGAAGCTCTTTTTTTCGTTTGGCCTCGGTCTTATTTAGTTCTTTTAATTCTTTTTCTGCATCACGCGACTCAGTACTTTCAGCTTCTATCTCAATTCCTTTAGACGTAAAATAGCGTACTGCTTCTTGTGCTAACGCTAATTTTTGATCGGCTGTAGTTCCTTCTACTGTGTTTATTAATTCATTTATTTTATTTCGCGTTATGTAGCCTTTGCCTATATTACTCTCTGCTACATTTATACTTTGGTTATAGTGGTCCTCAAACGTTTTAAACATTACATCATTTAAACTACTATCAAAGCCCGCATCTTTGGGTGCTACTTCCTTGCGCCCTTCTAATATTTTTTGACTAGCATCTTTACTTTTTATAGATGAACTTTTTATATCACCTACATCAACTAATGTTATTCCTTTGCTTTCAAGGAGTGTATAAAAATCACCTTTCAAACCTGGATCAAAATCTGGTGGTAAAGAACCATCTATGTCAGCGTAAGTTAAAGTTTTTTCTTGCAGGCCTCTCTGATACACTTTATTCATTCTGTCGCTAATGCCGGCAGGTTTGACCTCAACAACGTCAGACGTAGGTTTTAATTCTTTTTTTGATTCACCTTTTTTTGATTTGCCTTTTTTAACAGTAGTAAGTTCTTCTTGTGTTTGTTCTAAAGTACTTATTACAGAATTTATTTTTGCTACTGCTTCAGGATTATTTGCTGTTTTTGGATTATTTAGAAGCCCTTTATAAATTTCAATTGCGTTGCCCCTATCACTAGGGTTAGTATAATCTAGTAACTCTAACTTTTTATATTCTGTGTTTCTCTTATCTAAACCTGAAGCTCTAAGGTCTTCTTCAGTTAATCCAGATTCTTTAATTCGTTCGGCATCGGCAGTGTTTTTTTCTGTTATAGCTAAATCCGCTTCTTCTTTTTGTTGTACTAACTTAGCTTCGGCTTCGGCCTCTTCTTCTAGTAAAGCGTCAATATCTTTTTTAACTTGAGTTTGCAATTGTCTTTGGCTTGGGTTTTCTTTTGTAGCATCCGCTTCTTCTTTTTGTGTCTCGTTATAAAATTCCTCGGCCCCTGTTTTTGCTTGGTCTTTATTTTTTTTGCCTTTAAATTTTCTTGGTAGCGCCAATTCAGCCATTGTAGCTATTATAAAACCTACCCCTCCACCTACTTCTGCCATCTCCCGTAATTCAGACCCAAATAGTTCTTTATCTAGGTTATACCCTCTTTCAATTAAATTTTGTCCTAAACCTTGGACGTATTCCTGTGCGGCCTCCATACCAGTAGTTTCAGCAATGCGTTTAAAAGATTCAAAAATGCCTTCTGCTGCTTCGTCTCCAAACCCTTTCTTAAAAAGATTTGCTACTTTAATAGGCGCGACAGCTTCTGTAGTACCCAGCAAGTTTGCTAATCTAGTAGCCCAACTTCTTTGATCTTCTGTAGCTCCCCCCGCAATCGCGCGGTCAGAACCCTCACCACCCGAGGCTAACATTCCCATTACAATAGGCGCCAAGGATATTCCTCTACTTTTGGCAGCGGCAACCAATATAGGGAGCGTAGAACCAAGTCCTTCACCAAGTTTTCTAGCAAAGAGATCTTCTTCACCTATATCAGGCTTAAACATTTCTGCTTCTGATATAAGATCTAAAACTTCGCGGGTTTTATTTCGATATTTTTGTTCTGTTTTTTTGGGTAAATTTGCCCCTAAAAACTTTAGATTAGGATCGGTAGCTGCTATAGCAAGAGTTCCTGTACCAGTTTGATCTAAAAAGTCCGCTGCCCCAGGAATAATGCCCTTTCCAAAATTTTCAACTTGGTCAATTACATCAATGCCATCATCGCCAGGAAAAAGAAATTCTGTAGCTCCTTTAAGCCCTTGAGATGCATATCCTAATACGCCAGGAGGCCTAAAGGTTGTGTCGTTGGTTTCTTCGGTTTCAGTAGTGGGTGTAGTAATGGGTGCATTACTTGCAGAAGAGTCTTCTACTAAAGGGTAATTTAAGTAATCAAGAGGATCGTTAAAATTACGCTCAAACTTTTTAGTTTCAGTTTCGGTTTCTTCAATTGCAGAAGAGTCTTCTACTAAAGGGTAATTTAAGTAATCAAGAGGATCGTTAAAATTACGCTCAAACTTTTTAGTTTCAGGCTCAGTTGCCATTTTAAACTCCGCTTAATTTTTTATTTTTGCCTTATTAGGGTGCGACTCTTATCTTACCATCAGGACCCTTAAACTGTGTTCCTTTAGGTATATATTGAGCCATCCCTGCAGGTATAAGCTTTCCATTAACTGCAAGACTTTGCGCTGCTAACTGTATAAGCGTTTGTGGTGATTTTACAGCCGCATCAATCATTTCCATTTGGAAATTAAGTAAATTTTCTAAAGCAGCCGGTGTAGCTATTGTCTTGGGGTCTACTCCTAAAGCAGCAGCAATGAGCCCAGCATCTTCTTTTTCATACTGACCCACTGCCAGCTTTTGGTCTTTATAATTCTTAGCAGTCAGTAGAGCCGTCATTTTATTATAAAATTTACTCTTTTCGGCATCGGTGTCTCCTGGGAAAGTATTTATTCTGCCTCCATAGCTCTTATCTATCTGTACTGCTGCTGCAGTACGCGAATTAGTCCATGCTAGTTGGTTTTCTTTGCTTAGTGCAGCTTTAGTACCAGCTAGTTGTTTTGATCTAGCTGCATCATTTTTATCTAGCTCTCGCATTTCAGTAAAGAAATCCCCGGTTCTTTTATTTACATCCGCGTATTGTGCGCGATCAATTCCGCGTTTTTCTGTATCTAAAAGATCTCTTTTTGCTTTTGTTGCTGTTGTCATTTTACCATAAGTGTCTGCACCGGTTTCAACACCTTCACCTAAAGCAGAAGCAAAATAAGGAGATGTAGATTGTGCTGCTTTAGCGCCTCCTTTTATTAGACTCATATACAGCGCTTTTTCACTGTCTGTATCTAATTCAGCTAGTTTCTCGTCTAACGTTTTTTGTTGGTCATTATAAAAAAGACTCGATCTTGGGTCGACTTGAAATGCTGTACTAGTTTCATTATATGCATCTTGGTATCCGGGAACAGAACTAGAATAGTTCGCAAACCTATCAACGTAGTCACCCGCTGCAAAACCTACAATACCCCCTGCATTATAATTTTGTCCTACGTTAGGCGCAGGGTTAGCAGCAATCCCAGCTTCTTGAGGAGCCATAGGAGGAGCCATAGGAGTAGCTATACCTTGGGCCATTTGAGGAGCTGTTTCTCTACGTAAAGCCTCTTGACGATTGGATCGCCCTAGCCCACCTACCATATCCATTGGTCGCGGCATAATTTCAGTCATGCTCTCAGCTATTATTTGTTCGGCCACTGGGGGCTTCTCTGCTTGTTGAGCCGCATATTTGTCTTTCATTACCTTACGGCGCTCTAGCTCACCTAACACTAAAAACGTTGGCGCTTCTCCCATAGGATTTTCTATATACCTTATAAGAACTTCTTCAGGTAAACTTTTTAAATTATCTTGTTGCTGAATTATATTCATTATTTAAATGCTCCTGCCATACCTAGAGCTCCAAGGCCTTGTGCCCCCAAACCTACTATTTGTCCGGCTAAACTCGGGGCTGCAGCGTACTGTGTAACCGTCGAACCTAATGCTCCTGCGTTACCACGTAAAATATCAGATTGGAACTGTATCATTTTTCTTCCGTAGTCTTGTTCTTCTTGGAATACTTGATAAGCCATGTTATCAATTTCTTGTTGTAAGGCTTGTTGTTCGGCGGCAGTGCTCGCTTGTGCTCTAAGTCTTTCTAGGTTTGCTGTTTGTTCTCTAGCAGACATAGTTCCAATTTGTTCAGATCCCGACATTCCCGTTGCTAGTCCAGCGAGACCTAAATCTTTCTGTTGCCCTATTGCAAACTGTTCAGCCTGTTGTCCAAGTTTTCTTTGGTCCATATCAGCTTGTAGATTCTGTTGCTCTGCAGCCATACCTGCAGTTCTATCTCGTTCAAACTGTTTCTGAGCATCAGCATAACCTGCCTGTGAACCTGTTGCTTGGATTTTACCTAATTCAATGGCTAAGTTTCTATCAGCTTCACCAGCCATTAGAGCTTGTCTACCCCCACCAAAAGTACCGCGCCCTATGCTACCTAACGCCTGTTTATTTCTTGTTATATCTGCCTGCCTTCTGGCTTCAGTTAACTGTACGTCAGTAACATTTTGTTGGTAGGGGTTCATGTACTGTGCAGCTTGTTGTGCACCAAAAGTAGTAGGGGTGCTTACGCCTAGGTTAGCTGTAGAGCCTGGCGTATAATTCATTGCATTAGCTATGCCTGTTTGAGCAGTACCAAACCCTAAGTTAGTCCCTTGTTGTAGACCTGTTTGAGCAGTACCAAACCCAGTAGGCGCTTGTAGCCCCCCAACCTGATCTTGTAACGCTAACTGCTCATCAGTAAACCCAGCTATTCTTTCTCCTTCATAAGGAACATATGCTTTTGTTCCTGTAACACGTCCAGAAGCATTTGTAGCATAAGTCTGTTTACCCGCTTGCTTTAGCAGTTCTTCATAATAGGGCTGTGCATATTCAGGGATGTTAGTTGTAACAGATTTTTGATCTACTGGTGGGGGAGGAGAAGAACTACCGCCGCCTTTAAACTCTACGAGTCCTGTTCTTGCATTGATTGTACCAGAACCACCGCTCGCCTTTAATAGAGCAACTTCATCAGGGTTTACGTGGGCTAGGGTCGTATCCCCCCCATCTCCCATAGAAGATATGTCCATATATAGGTTCTTTAGAGCCCATACTTTAAGTTTGTTTGGTAATAGTCTTAGTACATTCATTTTTGTTTTCCTACCGGTAATTCATATAAGGTATATCTAGAAACATAACCATCATTTTTCCACATCTTTTCCCAACCTGGCCTGCCATACGATTCTATTACATCGCAGTTATTATCTTTTGCAAAATTCTGGAACACTTCTAGTCCTTTGCGTCCCCACTCTTTAAATCCATCTCCCCCAACAAAATGCATGGTAAGAGTTTTTAATCTAGGAAACTGAATAATCTCAGTAACACCAGCCCCATAAATTTTATCTTTATCAAACGCAATCCATAATTGCTGTTCAGTACCGGGTCTAGTTAATGCTTCTTTTATATCTTCTGCTAAGAACCTGCCGAAAGTATATTCTGCAGCGCGTTCCATGTGCCTTTCTACTCTAGGCCAAACATCATCAATATGCTCTGTTGGCACCAATGATATGTGCATTACGCAAGTTTACCTATCCCACCACCCATTGGCATATATTCTTCTACATCAATCTCTTTAATCTGTTCTCTTTGACCTGTAGATGCTTCTCGAATATCCCCTAGCATTTTATAAAATCTTTGAGCTCCTGCTTCAGATGAACCATTACCAGCAAAAGCCACAACGTCAGCGGGAACTACAAATTCACCTTCAGATAACGCTGCAGGTTGTTCTTGGTCAATAGTAGCAGGTATATCATCACTCATACCATCGCCCACTCCACCGCCTTCTAAATAACCTCCATTAGCTAACAGCCGCAAACCTGAATCAACATCATCGCCTAAATTAAGCTGTCTGGTAGGATCGTATTTATATTCATCTGGCGTTTCAAACTCCATAGGTTCTTGGTCAAACCCACCACCACTGGCCATAATACCAGCGCCCATGAAACCCAGTTTACCTGCGCCTTTTAAAGTGCCATATTTTCCACCACCACCGTAATCTGATAGGCCCTCCATAAAAGAAGGGTTTTTAATGGCGGAAGCAGAATTGGAAGCAACGTTCGCTGTTGGGTTTAATCCACCACTTAATCCACCAACAAATTGGTTAGTTGCTTCTGGTCCAAAATTATCTGCAAAATTTAACCCTTGTTGAAAAGTATTTGCGGTTAGATTGCCTCCTGCAAATGATGGATTAATTCCGGTACTAATTCCAGTATTTGCTATTTCCCCTGCTGCAACGCTTCTAATTGGGGCGGCCGCTGTGCCCGCCGTTGATGCCGCTGTGCTCCCTAAAGCGCCGGGAGCTACTGTTGTTGTCGCTGCTGGTGCTGAACTAAAAAGACTAGCGATACCGTTTGGCGCAAATGAGCTCGCTAAACCTTGTCCACCATAAGCACCTATACCACCGGTAAGTGCACCAGTCAAAGGATCATCACTAGTGGCTGCACCTATAGCTGAACCGGCAAGAACACCTCCCCACCCTGGCAGTATAATTCCTGCTGCAATAGGTGCTAGAGTTTCAAAATTAAAAGTGTCACTAAACCAACCCATAATATAAACCTTATTCTTTTGTCCTAATTTAGACTATCAAGTTTCTTCGATAGTACCACGTAGTTTGTTGCTTATAAACCGTTTTATTATACTGCTTGACCGCCGCTAATAGTTACGGTACAACCTGCAGCTCCCGCTTTAACTTCTATAGTATCGTTGGGGTTAAGGATCTGTAGTCCTGACCAATGAAGATAGTCTTCTTTAGCCACTACTTTCTCAAATATAACGGAGTTAGCTGCTCCAGTAACATCTCCTTGAGGGACTATATTTACCGATACATGAATATTACTACCGCTATTGCCCGTTGTATTAGCAATCATAATATCTTTTACATAGGTTCGCGTATCAGTCGGCGAAGTATAGATAACAACGAAGTCAGTCGTTATGGCTGCTTGTGCTATTTTAATTCCTGTAATATCTTGGTATTCAGCCACGGTTAACTCCCTAACCAATTAAGAACGGTGTTGCTACGTACACCCTGTATTTCTTCTTTGTTCGCTGCATCTATAGCGTTAAAATAAATCCGTAGTTGGTTGTGTAATTGGTTCTGCATATCTTGTTCATATTCAATAGAAGGGTTAACTAAGTTAGGTGCAGCGGGTTGTCTTATTTCTGCCATGTTATCCTCTCTGCCCATCAGGTTGAGAATCAAGTCGTGTAGCACCTAATTGCCACTGAGTTCCTACAGTATCTGAAGCTATTTTAAAGCTGATCTGCCTACCTCTAGCTCTAATAAAAACCTCGTTGGTATACTGAGAAATAATACCTGCAGTTGTGACTACGTTTCGTGACAACGGAAGACCTTCAGCATCCGACACAGAAGTAGCTGCACCGGGAAACTTAGTAACGGCAATAGATACTGTAACCTGTGGGGTAACAGAGGGGTCAGAAGCAGTAAAGTCAACATCCGGTATAATGCGTTTAGTCAGAATATAATACTCACCCTCTTCCATATCAACAAATGCAGACTCGACGTAGGCATCAATAGCTAAGGGGTTTGCACCTAGTGGTTGACCATCGTCTGTACCACTTTCGTGATCGTAGATCCAGCCTCCAGAAGCTGCTAAGGGGCGGTTATTAATACCTGCGTCAACCCATGCAGTTCTATTAAGTTGCCCGTAGTACCAGATTTTCTGGCTATAGTTATAAATAATGTAACGGTTATTAGCCGAATTACCCGTAGAACAATAGAACCAGACTACTTCGTTAAACTCTTTGTTTGATCCTGCATAAACAAGACTTGCTTGATTTCTGTTAATGTCTTCAAACACATAACGTAATAGTGGGCACGGGAGTACATTTACTCGACCATCGTATTGAAAGAAGTTATCTGTACCCATCCAGTAGGTAATGTTATTTACTTCAACAACCGCGTTAGCCCCCATAATACTCGTGGATTTAGAGAGAAGTTGTAATCCAAACACTTCCGCTGTACCTAAAAACTGTAGGGTATTAAGGGTGCTTTCTGTCCATATCAAGGTTTCTTGTCGTGCATTAATTCCTGCAACAATCTTAGAACCTTCTTGAATCCGTATAAACCCAGCAGAATTAGCTATCTCTGGCTTCCAATACTCAGGTTTAGGTCCTATGTCCGCGTTAACATCCGCCCAACGAACAAGCAAGGGGTCAAATATGCCACCACTATAATCATCGTAAGTATATGTACCAACAGTAGTAGCATCGGAACCAGGAGCACTGAACATCGTATAGGTAAATGTCGTGCCACTTGTAACGGTTACTTGATAACTACCTAGATAATCTTTGGGTTGTTGGCCTGACATAGTTACCCAGTCACCCGTCTCTAGACTATGGCTAGTAGCTGTAGTTACTGTAGCTATGCGGTTTCCTGGAACACGAGTAATACTAGAAATAGATGCGCCAGCCACCCTAGTCTCGTTATACTCACTGCAACCCAAAGCCAACAAATGACCTGAAGGGGCAAAGAATATTTCTTCTACTTCAGCGGGTACTGCAATTGCACCCGTAAGGCTACTTAATAGAACAGCCCTAGTACCAAAACCAGCGCTATAATCCCAGTAATATATAGGACCTTTATCTCCTAAGTTAAAAATAAGATCATCATTAAAGTTGTCCATAAAGGACAGGCGTACATTAATAAGTGCAGGTGTAGTAGAACCTGAACCCCAAGTACCACGACTCCATGTTTCAGTGCCCCAACCATAACCGCCTATTGCAACGTCAGGACCAATATCAATTTCAAAGACAGCAGTGATAGTACCGCCCCCTCCTACTGTGCCCCCTGATCCAGAGCCCGTGGTAGTAATGCTAAAACTATTTGCATCAATATAAGTTATTTGAAAGTTCTGGTTAAGTTGAGTTGCAGTAATTCCACCTACAGCATTAGCGCCACTAAAAGTAACAAAGTCGCCATCTATAGCTCCGTGTCCTGTAATGGTTACAGTAACAACAGGAGAAGCCGATGCAGCAACTTGGAAACAGTTGTTGGTCGCAGGGGAGACAAACGTAGCACGAACAGGAGTAATATCATAAAGTGCTGTACCGGCTCGGATATAGATTTTTTGGCTCGTAGCTAACCCCGCGAGTTCAACACCCGCAAAAGTAGCGTAGACAAAAAGTTTAGACGCTTCTCCCGCATATTGATCGAAAGTCGCTACTGTCCAACCACCTATTTTTTCAGGGTAGCCTTCTCTATAACGAATTTTATCTCCGTCGTACCAACCACCCATAGAAGCTAGATTACTTCGGTCTCGGTTAACTCCGGGGACAAACTGTAATTTTTTTAGTGCCATTCTATTATCTCGTTATACCTTACAGTATTCTAACAGCTACTTACCCCAATGACGACTTCCGAACCAGAACCCTATAATCGAGGCTACAATAGCCATTTCTTCATCAGAGAATACTATATCCATAGCTTCTTTAAATTCAACGCCAGAGTTAATAGCCCATATCATACCAGCAATATCAACAAACAAGAGAAGGAAAATAAACAAATAAGTAATAATAGGGCGCACAGAGGATCGAAGATTAGTAACCCACTGACTCGCGCCATCACCCACTGATGTATCATGTTGGTATAATGCTGTACGCTCTTCGGCATAAGTTTGCATATTAACTTGATCGGTTTTAGATTCTTCAATCTTCTCTTGAGAGGCGAATCCTTTTTCAGCCATTGCCAGAGAACGTTCTGTAGCCAGTCGCGCCATTTCTTGTTCATGCTTATGATTTCCTTTTTCTTGAAAAAACTTTAATACATTGGGTAGCCCAGATGTAGCGAACCCCAAAATCCCTGAGATCATTGATAACATTATATTCTCCTAATAGTTAAGCGGATTTTCAAGAGCTTTGGTTATCTTCTTATTAATCCTATCTTCTAGCTTATACATGTCATCAGCCAACTTTTCAATAATTTTAACTTGTTGATCCATTGTCTGACGAATAGTTAAATTCTCTGCTGCAAACACTGCCACCCGGTTCTCAATACCTGTTAGGTCGGGCGCAACATAGGTTTGGATTTGTTCTTTCATATCTGTATAGTCTTTATAGAACTCAAATCCGCCCCACAAACCACCTATTAATGTGCCTATTAATGGCAGTATAAGTAGCATTTTACTACCGCCTATCTTTACTCCTGCGTACTCTATCTCTGCCATTGTGTGTCCCTCTGTGGGTATTGTAAATCTTCTAACACTTCAAAGTTTGGGTCGTTCACAAACCATCTAGCAAACGAACTATCTGTATTCTCCTGTGGTGGGTAGAATGTTTCTAAATCCTTAACCCTACCTTCAGTATAATTAAAGTCTGGTACAAACGATATAAGAGCTAATAGTTGTTGTTGTACCACCATCTGCTGTTCTAACGTTGTTGCATTCTCTACCTGCTTAGTCAAAGCTACTGCTTTTTTAGCTACTAAGACTTTGAGCTTTTCGTTTTTCGTGAGAGCCTGTTTCTCTGGAGCCTTTGGTGCAGGAGTTTGTTCGTTAGCAACTGTCTTCTCAGCTGGTTGCTCCTGTTCTGTACCATCCGGTTCTTCAACAGTTTCCTCCCTTTCCTCAACAATTTCATTTACCTCTTCCCTTTCGGGCTCTGGCTCTGGTTCTACTTCAACAATCTCTTCTACTATTTCTGGCTCTGGCTCTGGTTCAGCTGCCGTTATCTCTACTTCTAGCTGTTGTTCCATCTGTTGCATTTCACTAACAACTTCTACCACAACTATCTCTGGTTCAACAACAGGCTGTATCTCAACTACCTGTGGCATTTCGTATGTTGGCATTGTAAAAGAAGGTACACCTTCAATCTCATAACCACTAGCACTTGTAAAATCTGTCGTTAAATCTGGTTGTTCTAGCGCCTCTTCAATCAATACTACTTCCGGTTCTGGCTCTGGTTCCACATACCCATTACAGGTAGGGTCATACTGAGGGTTATACATACACTCCTGTTCAAAGAGCTGTTGTGCATACGCCTCTGAATATCCCGAACACTGAGGGTCGTATAAAGCGTTAGCGGCACAAAGAGAATTGAGAACATTAATACTATTCTGCTCATTGCCATACGATTCTGGTACTCCTGTGTATCCCGAAGAATAATAGTAATTCTGAGTACCCTCGTACACGCCTGTACTTAAATCCCCTGCATCTCCTATGGTAACTGCATGGTTTTGTATATCTACAGCAGTATAGTCTACTGTGTACGAACCATCTTGTTTAATTTGTAGTTCAAAAGAGTTAAGCCTAGTAGCATCATGTGGGTATGAATACTCAGCTAAATTTCTCCATATATACGTCTGTTGTGCAGTGTCTCCTTCTGCGAATAACCCACTATTGCCTGTTTCTAGGTCTATCAAGTCTGTCCATAGTGGGGCTATAACGTAGCCGTATCTACTAATCTCTTGGTTATTATCAGCCATTGTAGCTAGGTCACGACCATTACAACACCAATGGCTTTCTACATTAACATCTGTTGGGTTACGAAAACCAACTACACCATTTGTAAACATATAGGAGGTTTCAAACTCCTCACCGTAAAAAGGAAACACAAACTGTAGCGGTACTTCTGCATAACTATCATCAGATACAGTAGTCTGATTAGGGCTAGTTAGCTTTACTTCCTTACCAAAACTAAAGGAGGAATAGGAGCATACTAAGACCCATAGTACCAAAAGTAATCCTGTTTCTATCCTTCTTAACATCTTCTTTGGTTTCCAATACAGTAGGTTTAGGTATAAGTTGTGGGTTAGCCTCCCACTTAACAGCAGCAGCAGTACCTATCTCACCCAAGAAAGGACAGGGAGTACCCGCCATACCCATTGCATCATAAACTCTTCTGTCTTGGCACAGCACTGACACAGCCGCTACTTTCATGCCCATGTCGTACAGTGTTTTAGAGATTTTGAGGCGCTCACAGTTCTCGTCCCGCACTGTCTCCCCTGAAGATATACCTAATATTTGCGTCTGTACTGCACCAGATACCCCTGCTGTACATAGATCGGATGAAGAACCCCCCATAGAGGGGCTAATAGCAGAGGGAGGAGGCGATATAACCACAGTCCTACCTCTAGATTTAACCTCTGAATCGCTGTTAGTAGTGGTGCTTACCTCTGTTACCGCCTTTGCATTCTCTGCGTACATAAACACTAAGAAAGCGACAACAGTTAAACAGCCATATAACAACTTTTTCATCTAGTCGTCCGTGCTGTCGTGAAACACAGTAATAATAGCGCCCTCAGCTCCAGCAGTGACAACATAGCTATCAGAGTCAATTGTTAATATTTCGTGTTTGGTAAGAGAGTTAGCTGTACCAAGACTACAAAACATAAAGTGTCCATTACAACCACTAATAGTTCTTTCTTCATTAGCCCCTAGTTGAATAACTTCTCCGTCATAATAGCTACCCTCTTTAGTATTACATAAACAGTAATATTCCGCGTTAGCAGAAGTACAAACTAAAACACATTTTCTCATTGCTAAGTGGTCTGGGTTGGGTACTAACATTCGCTCACCAGGACCATAATTTTTTATAAGCGTCATATCAGCAGCATAGACACTAACTGTACCTTCTACAGTCCAGTTAAGAGTAGATAACCTGTCCGCAGGGACTGCAGGACTAAAAGAATCCCCTTGCTGTTGCTCACCCCCCATAATCATAAGGCCAAGCGTAGAGTCTACAATCGTAGTATCTAGTTGTATGCTTGCTAAATTAAAACTCATTTTATTGCTCCATTAATTTGATTTGAAAATAGCTCCTGTGAAGTTATTAGCTCCTATTTTATAAAACCCGCCATTAGAATTCCCATAAAAAGTTCTAGTATCATTAGTAGAAGTTATGTTGTACCCAAGAGCAACACCAGGGCCAATGTAAGACGGTACGTTATTATTGTAATATTTATATATAACATTTCCTGGGCTATTACTACTAAGAGTTAATGTAGCGACGCCACCGCCGAAACTGCGCTGGAAGGACCAAAAAGCAATTCCTTCGTCTTCTACAGCACCAGAAAAATTAAAATTTATGGGGCCTTGCCCTTGGTTTGGTGGTTGACTTTGGTAACTTGTTGTAGACGCAGAAGCATTAACGGTATCAAACGTTGATACATAGCTCGTTCCACCCCCAGTATTTAAAGTAACTGTTGCCGTTGTACCTGTAGGGACTTTAGCCCACGCTTGCCAGTGCCCATATACTGATCCCACTAGTCCGCTTGGGGCGCTAATGAAAGTAGCTGTAACGCCTCCAATAGTTCCTGAAGTTGGAACGGTTATAGCAACCCCCTGTATATGGACCATACGAGTACCGCGCGCTGTACCAATGGTTATACTCGTGCCATTAACGACAGTGCCGGAAAAAGTCGATGCATAATTTAAAGATAGACGTGCAGATGCGCCATAAAAATCACTGACAGAAATAACACCAGATGTAGGGACGCTGGTATTTAGAGACGAATCTGGTACTAAACCCCCGCCCCTATAGTATTCGCTAAGACTTATGGGATTAGTGCCGCCAAACTCTGTTTGAATGTCAGCTAGTGTTAGTACTCCTGAACCTGGTAAGGCCATTATACAGTCCCGTAAGCAGTGACGTTTCCTACTACAGTAAGGTTTCCGCTCGCGTCTATTTTTGCTTTGTTAACTCCACTTACAGAGAAATACAATACACCCCCTGTTTCAGTAACGGTGAAAGTAGAACCGATAGCAATGGCTGAAGCAGCAGGGCGTTGAACATACTGACTTGTCCCAGTTCCTGTACCATTTGTAGAAAGAGCATTTAAATTAGTACTATAAGGTTGAACGGTTGTTCCTACAGCAGGGGTAGTTAAAGCTGTTACCCAAGCACTACCTGTATATACCTCAAGGACATTAGTGTCTGTATTGTAGCGTATCATCCCTGCTACTGCTGTAGGTCTTTGAGCTACTGTGCCTTTAGGCAATGTTAAAGAGCCCGTACCATCGAGAATTAAATTATTGGGAATTGCGGCTGTACCTGCATTAAAGGTAACTATGTCAGTTAAAGCATCTCCAAATGTAGCATTACCCGTAGTACTTAGCGTAGTAAAAGTACCTGTAGTAAAAGCACCCGTACTTGCAGTGACATCTCCAATAGGTCCTGGTGAAGCAAATCGAGCAACAAAACCATTACCTGTAACTGCCCCAGAAACTGCTAAAGTAGTAAAACTTGCTGCATCAGTATTGTAATCATCAACAACAACGACATCTGTTCCGTCTTGGTAGACAGACCGAGAACTACCTGCACCGATAGCAACACCCGTACCAGCCGCTGTTTTAACAGTAATTATGCTATTAGAGGAGTTATTAACAATATAGTTTTTACCCGCACTAAGCGTAGGAACGACTAAGTTTCCAGTACCGCCACCTGATCCTGTCAGGTTAAACCGCAGAAACCTTGCAGCCTGAGTAGTATTTAGTGATGGGTTCCAAGTCATTGTATCGGTAACACCGCCGCCTGAAACAGCCACATCTATAGTATTAGCAATAGGCTCTTGAAGGGCATACTGTAAGTTATTATTAGTTACGGTTCCCCACGTACCTGACTCTTCGCCGGTCCCTATAAGTGCTATTCCTAAATTTGAATATGTTGTCATTATCTACTCTCTTGTTTAATACCATTATACCTATGTGGGTATTTGTTGCCAATTGGGATCATCGCCCGTAGGAATTATACCCCACACAAGCGCTTTCCCTAGTTCACTTGTACCAAGAACGCCTGCTGGATACACGTTAGCGCCCGCTGTAATTGTTACGGTTCCTATTGCTCCTGTACCAAAAACGCCTGTTACGTTTGCATCAACGTGTATAATTACTGTTACGCTATTTAAGGCAGTAGTGCCCTGCACCCCGGTTGTAACTACCAGCGTGTCTACACTTCCTGCATCTGATGATATAGAAGCGCCAGCAAAAGGGACAAGACCTAACATAAATATTTATCCTTTATCTAAAAATGATTACGCTTATCATGATTACGTCATAGTTTGAGCCATTTGCATAGGTAGTAGCAACTGGGCAGGCAGAAACAGATTGAGGAATTGTAGTAAAAGAAGTTCCTAAATTAAACAGACTACTATCACCTCCACCAGCAACCCCACCGACAGCATAATTTGCATCTACCATAGCAGTCGTAAAATTAACTGTATATGTACCAGTGCCTCTGTCAGTTATACTAGAAACATTTGCAGAATCTCTTATAGCAACAGTTCCTGTTCCATTAAAGTTAACCCATGCTCTACAACCATAAGCAGCAGCATTAGAACCATAGCCTGAGTTCATCTGTAGTACACCACTAGCATCTTCTAATACCGCAGTACCAGTAGCAACGGGCATAGTAAGTGTATGAGTCCCAGCTACTGCTGGAGCTGCTAGAGTAATAGTCCCGCTTGTATCCCCCGTTAAAATTAATGAACTCATTGTTTATCCTATGGTTTTGGGTGTGCTAGTTTAATTGCTGCTATAGCATCTTGCCAAGTTGTTGTGCCATTAACTAAATCGTCATATCGCATTTCATCTTGGTTAAGTAAGTTATACTCAGCCTTTCGTAAACGTGAGTATGCTTGTGCATCATAGGCTGCCTGTAGTCTTGTGACTTCTGCATTAACAAGCTCCATGTCTAAGACCACGGAATTGCCTTGTGCATCATAAGCATCTGTACTTGCATGGATGCCCACTACACTTGAGTGCGTGTTGTAAATTGCTTGGTCAATCATTAGTCAATCTCCTCTAGTATGATGGTTGATGTTAAGCGCTCAAATGCAGTGCTATTACCATCACCAACAGTGCGCTGGTTATAAAGAGTTCCAGTTGTTTTTTGCATAAATGTTGCATGATATGTGATTGCTGACGTAGTAGCAGGTGAGTCTATGTAGCTGTACATTACGGAATCAGGTGTGCTATCTGCATCAGCCGCCCAATACCCCTGTGAGATAATAGCTATACCAACAGACCTTGAGCCTGCCGCTGCTGGGTTACCTACATCAGTCGTATCTCTTTTTATACCGAAAACTGTGTCGTAATTAATAGTACTTGAATACTCACCATTCCATCTAACAGTAACCTTTATTCGCTTACTAGTAGTAGATGGGGTAATGGTTGCATTAAGCCCTGAGATATTAGCGCGAGTGCTAGCAGTTATTGATTGACTTGATGTTGTATTTAGGTGTGTCTGTACTGTTGTAACTGGGGCTGGTATATCACTTGTCAAAGCCACAGTACCTGTACTTGCAGGCAACGTAAGCGTGTTTAGTCCAGCTTCAGCTGGAGCCGCTATAGTGATCGCGCCACTTGTATTCCCTGCTATAACAATTGAACTCATTACTTATCCTTATCTAAATTTAGCGGAAGACTACAAAACCAGAAATAGTTGCGTCATGAGTACTCTGATTATAAGAGGTTGCAACATAAGCCTGAGTTGTTGTAAGTGGGGTGGCGACTCTCCTTATCTGAGTAACAACATTTAAAACGTTATCAGAACCATCCTGTCTATAGTTTTGCATACCTACAACTGTATAATTAGCATCAGGCATAGCAGTGGCAAAGTTAATTATCCATTTTCCTACACCATCATCAGTTATAGAACTAACATTTCCACTATCTCTTATAGCAACCGTTCCTGTACCATCAAAGTTTACCCAAGCACGACATCCATACGCTGTAGCAACAGACCCATACCCAGCATTAATAGATAGAGTAGTGGCTGCTACGTCCGCTGCAGTAACCCCAATGTCACCATCTAAGATTATAGCCACTAGACAGACGCTGCTTTAAGTGCAACAAGTGTACCCATGCTGTCTACTTGATTAGTAATATCTCGTAGTCTTTGTTTCTCCGCCACTATAGCTGTGGTGTCAGCGCCGGTTTCTGATGCGCGTTGGAACAAAATATCTTGTGCTGCAAGCAGTGGCTCACGTTCAACACGAAGCCTGTCTTTAGTAATGACTTTAGCCTTGGTTATGTCTACTGTTATACCCATGTCCACGCTCCTCTAAAAGTTCTATCCGAAGGTACCACATCATCTTCTACTATCTCATAAGCAGCACCTGCTGGTACATCTTTAGCAGCAAGCTGTTCAATGGTATTGGTTAAAAGATACTCAGGTGCAGGAACAATCACTGCTACTCCACCATCGTCTGTTTCATATATTATTCTTGACATTGTTTTACTTCTCCTTTTGTTATCTTAATATGGCGATGTTCCCATAAGCCACGTCAACCCATGCGCCTGTGTATATTTGAGTTACAATGCTTACAGAGGATGCAGTAGGTGCGGTTGTTCCTTTATTCCCTATCATCAGCGTTTCGGTAGCATTACTCCTACCACCTGATGCTGTTACCGCATAATTAGCATCAACCATTGCCGTTGTAAAATTAACAGTATATTTACCTACACCATCATCAGTAATAGAACTAACATTTTTAGACTCTCTTATAGCCACAGTACCCGTACCATCAAAATTAACCCAAGCACGACACCCGTACGCTGTAGCAACAGACCCATACCCTGAGTCAAACTTTAAGTTACCCGCAGTATCAATAGTAGCTTTAGTAGACCCTGCTGATTGGAAATCCAATTGACCAGTAGTATCAGAGGTAAGCTTTAGCCCATTGCTTGTGTCTGCATTTATAATTGAAGCCATTACTTTTCCTTTATTACCTTACATATATTACATTTATTTGTTGAACATCATCTGCTGCACCATCTGTAGTAAAAGAATTTACATAAGATGCACTAACGCTACTTGAATAAGCATTTGCCATTCTGTTTCTCTGGTTATCAACAGTAATATTATCAATTGCACTTGTTGCTCCACAATAGTTAATATCTGGCATAGCAGTTGCAAAATTAACTGTGTAAAGACCTGCTCCTCTATCTGTAATACTAGAAACATTAGCAGAATCTCTTATAGCTACAGTACCAGTACCATTAAAGTTTACCCAAGCTCTACATCCATAAGCGGGGGCGACTGAGCCATAGCCTGAGTTAAAGCTCAATAGGCCCGCGCTAGTAACGCGCATTTGTTCTACAGAGTTAGCTATAACTGCTAAAGTATTATCAGTAAAAGTCCCAATGTTCTGAACAGATCCACTAACCGATGTAGCAAAGTTTACGCCCCCATCAGATACTACAAATTTTTGAGCTGGAGTACTAGTACCAATACCGACATTGCCCGCAGAAGTAACCGTAACCTTTGTAGCGGCTGCAGTTTGAATTTCTAGCTGACCACTAACATCAGACTCTAGTTTTAGCCCGCCGCTTGTGTCTGCATTAATAATTGAACTCATTTATGCTCCTATTTCCATTAGGGTTATTGATGATGACGGGAACTGTATATAAGGCTGATTAGCGGTAGACCCAACTCTGTTTAAATACGCTGTATAACCACTATAAGGTTGAGCGAATTGTATTTTATATGTTGTTGCGTCTGTAGTATTTGGTGAATCAAGGATAGTTTTAGATACTGTGTGCGCTTTATATTGTGAGGTCGATGAAGCTGATGTGTAATTAGGTGCAGAAAGGAACGTATTTATTTGCACCCCACTAGCTGACGTACCCGTCGCAATACTTGTTGACCCTCGCAGTAATAGGATGTAAGGGTATGGATCATTAATATCGAATCCTATGTACGTATCGACTGTAACTAATATTTTACTAGACGTAGCTGCTGGTGTTATTGTTGCTGAAAACCCAGATACATCTACTGGAGTAGCGCTTGTTGTTGAGGCCGTACCAGTCCATAGAGTATTAACAACCTGCAATACTTTCTGAGTAGTTGTTGTGACAGCCGTACCGCCGTCTGAACCATTAATAGATACAGTCATATTATAATACCACCCATCTTGACCCAGTTGGAATAGTAACAGTAACTCCTGCAGCTACTGTCAGTGGGCTAACACTCATACCATTAGTATTTGTAGTGATAGTATAATCCGCTGATATTGCATTGGCGTTTTCGTAGATTGCACCACCTGCTGATGCGCCTCCTCCAATAGAACCCCAAGCTGATCCGTTATAACCTTCAAACTCACCTTCGGTAGAGTTAAACCTTAAATATCCTGACGCGGGCGAACCATCTCGTTGAGCAGTTGTACCGCTAGGTAACAAACCTGCGCCTGTACTAGAAGTCTTAGTGACCCCAGTAGTTGAGGTAAGATAACCTGCGTCATTAGATAAAGTAGATATAGCGTCGCCTGGTTGCGTTGCTGAGTCTGCTAGTACGCCTTGAGCCGCTGTTGCGTAATCTGACGCTGCTGTTGTCGCTGCTGTACCTAGTCCAAGATTAGTTCTTGCGTCTGCGGCATTCGCAGCTCCTGTACCGCCATAAGTAATCGAAATAGCCGTAGCATTCCAAGTTCCAGCTGTTAGTGTACCAACGCCGGTAATCCCTGTATATGACCCTGTAAGACGTCCTGTAGGTAGTGTACCACTAGAGATATTATCTGCATTTGTAGTATCTACTGTACCACTAGGAGAAAGCCCCGATACATCTGCAGCGGCTACTTGTTCCCAGCTAGGTGCAGCGGCAACACTTCCGTTACCTTGTTCTTGTAAGTATTTTTTAGTAGTAGTTGTGTTTCCTGCAAGTTTAGCTAGTGCTGTACTACCCGAAGCATAAAGAGTATCACCTAAAGTATAGCTAGTAATACCTGTACCCGCGTTACCTACAGGTAAAGCTCCTGAAACCGCAGCACCTTGGTTTAGTGCTACAGCGTTCCATTCGAGCTGTGTACCACCAGCATTAATAACTAACGATTCGTAAGCTGTCCCTACTCCAAGTTTAGCCCAAGTATCAGTTGCGCTACCGTAGAGTAAATCTCCTGTTGTAACTGTGTTTACACCTGTACCACCGTTTGTTGGAGCAACGGTTCCAGTTAACGATATAACTTGTCCTGATACATTAATTGGTGCTGTTCCGGTATAAACAGGTGTTGCAAAGAACTGAGCAAAAGTTATATCTGTTGTGCCAAAAGTAATTACACCTACTGTGTTACACACATAGGATTCACCAGCTCCAGTATTGCCTGATGTAATAAAGGTATAAGAACCTTGACTTAATTTTGTAGGATCATTTAGACCAAAAGTATTGGCATCAGTAGCTCGCGTTAGTATCCAGTTTGTTGAAGCTGAACCTATATCAGTAACAACATAGATGCCGTTTTGAACAGCGCTACTTTGTTGATAAACTAAAACTCTATCCGCGACAACTGCTGCAACCCCATCTAATACTAACGCAGCTTGAGTACCGTTGTTAGTTAGAGTAGCGCCGACTCCTGCAGAACCATTTGCATATTGGGCATTTAAATTTCCTATTGCTTCTAGTCTAACCGCTGGATGAATATCTAAACCCGCAGCAACCGCATTATCTACATACTGTTTAGTAGTTGCTTGTAAGCCGAGTGTAGGGTCTTGATTAAGTAAAACCGTACTACCAAAAGTAGTTGCTCCAGGAAGAGAAATAGATCCATCAGCGGCTTTAAAAATTGAACTCGAAGAAGGATAGGTTACAAAAATCTCTTTACTGCCCGTGCCAAAATTTACAAGCGCGTTTGAGTTAGAAGATGTGTATACAGTAGTTCGAGCAAGTGTAGTCCCTGCTGCAGTAAATGTACCTAGACCAACTTCCCATTCTGTCACCCCACTTTCAGTATTAACAGCTGCGTAATAGGTTGTGTTTCCATCTGCAATACCAGCAGTAAAAGACTGATACCCCGCAGGAAGATCACCTAGTGTAAACGTACCTGTTCCCGTTGTTGTACTTAGCTGTTTTACTCTGTCATTTAAAACGAGGGCCATAATAAGATCCTATTAAGCTATACGAATAATTGCATTGGTAGAATCGTCAGCTGGTAATATAACTGTGAAAGTTCCCGCTGTAGAAATCTTGTCTGCACCAAAATCTAATACTGCTACTGCTGCCCCTCCATCTGTACTGTTATAAATTAAAGCACCTGAAGAGGTAAGAGTAGCGTTATCCCAAGAGGGGTTAGGACTAAAGTCTACAAAAGCTGTTGTGCCTCCAGAGGTAGGCGTTACGTTAGTAAGCGTGTAACCCCCTGCCGTATATCCCGTACCTACTACTTCGTCTGCGCCCATCTGTGAGTAATTGGTTGTTGCTGCACCAAAAGTACCAGCAATAGCCGCTGTGTTTCTAAATAGTGCAAGTTTAAATACATCTGCACCGTTAGTAAAATTGTGTGTTCCTGTCATCAATTCAACTTTGAACGATGTACACATTGCTTGTGAGATTGCCATAATTAACTTCCTAGTCTAAATGTTTCTTGGTTTTAGTCGGTTTAGTAGGAGGCGTTATTACAACTTTTACTGTCCCTACTGATGTATTTAGTGTATCTGACATTATACAGGACCCCCACTACCCTTAACAGGGATACGCGCTTGTCCACTTCTATAGGCATCACGCCTATTTTTACCTTCGCCTAGATTTGTAATCAGCTCCATAGCCTCTTTATATCTATTTGAATAGTTCATAATTGTCTCCGCGCTATCTTTTAAGTAAGTAGCCGCTTCCAACAAAGATCCATATAATAGTACACTATCAAAATTATCCCCAAGCCAGCTAGTACCAGCAATAACAATACTTTGAGGATAGTAGTAGTAATGAAGTTCAGCGCCATAAGCAATGTCTGGCGTAGCCCCCAATATAAACGTCGTGTCATCAAAAACTGCATAGTATTCCGGCTTCTTCCAATAAGTATTATCGGTATCAGGATAAGACTCCCTAATGAAGTTTACATCTTTATTCAGTAAATAAGTATACTCGTTAGTAGTTGTATCAATTGCAGCTAGACTAAAAGTAGCTAACCAATCTGTAGGAACGTTTAGATATTTATTTCCAGCCAACATAGTACCCGTTACGTTCTTCCGTAGATCAGGTATTTGAACTGAATTAAATATACGCTGCTCTGCTTGCTCTATAAAAAGATTAACATCTACAGTTGGGTATTCGTTTTCAGTATACGACTTAATCGCAGCAACTAACTCTGTATAATTCATCGTTTGTCCTTATGCCATAGGGCCACGGGCCATAGTGCCTTTAGTAGCGCAACCATTACCACGAGTTACTATTCCAGATGTCTTAACATTTTTTTCTGGGTAGCCTGCTGTGTTAGGTACAGGTACGTCTTGTGGTTGTGTATAACCATCTACCATTTTAGGTTTTCTTTCTTCGTTCTGTTTCATTGTCTTCTCCTAAGTTATATCTACTGTTACGATTCCTGTTTGCCCTTGTGCTAACAAGTTATTCTCTAGCCCTTCCAGCTGTAGAGGATTAGATAGCCCTACAGGACTCCACCCCCATTGTATATCTCTAGAACTATAAGGTCCTGCAATAACAAAACTCTTATCAGGTCTAGGATCTTGTATAGCCTGGGGATCAGTAACCGGATACATACCCTGTAAGTTCTGGGGTTGATCTGGGTTCCAACACTCAGGACACGCTAGTATTTCTGTTTTTGTAGTTCTTACAACTAAGCTTTTTAATTTCGTTAGCTTAAATTGAAACCCACAAACATCACAGTCTGCTATCGCGTTCTTTTTACTAGCGAAAGCGTTACTCATTTTAAACCGTTCTACCTTTGGTTCTGCCGCGTACAGCTATACCATCGCGTTTACATTTCTTAACAGCTCCGCCAGCTTTCATATAGCCCATTTTGTTACGTACTTCTGTAGGTAACTTTTTTAGTCCAGGACTAGCGGGTGCTTTTAGTGCCCCACCAGCTTTAAATGCAGGCATACCTTGCGCGAGTTTAGAGCCTGCGCCAGCTTTATTTTTAATTGTTTTAATAGCTTCTGCTTTTTTCTCGGCTACTGCTCGTTTCTTCTCCAACATAGCCTTTGCTTCTTTAGGACTTTGTTTACGTTTATTCGCCTTTTTTTCTTTTGCGTCTTCTTCATATTCCCTTGCCATTTTTTGTAACTCACCTTTTGGTTCTGGCTTTTTTGTCTTTGTAAACGTAAATTCAGGTTTATTTGATTTTTTCTCTGCCATTTTAATTCTCCTTAAACGTATGACTGTCTAGGTGTAATAGACAGCGTTGCTTTTTCTCTGTCTTCTGAAGCAGCGAGTGCCCATTGCTCTTCATATTCTTGCTTTAAAAATTGTATTTTGGGTGCTGCTTCTGGAATCTTTAGTGACAGATAATAAGCAAGTCCGGCAACCATACAAGGTAAAAATCTAAAAGGGATATGCTGGGTATTAGCTCCAGTCCCTGCATCGGCTATTCTTTTAAGGAACCAATAAACAAACGTATAGCTTCCGTCATTCGGGATAGGCCACAAGGTTATTTTAGGAATCTCTGCCTGTCTATCTATGTAGACTTGTATAGGTCTGCCCGTATCGTTCTTACTAGGTATAGAAGCATAAGTAGGATTAGATATTCTAGATATAGTTATATCTGCCTGGGTAGTTCCCGTTCCCGTTCTTATGACTTGGCTAATAAGATCAATAGTAGTTGTAGGTAGATCATAAGTTGCTGTCCCCTGAGTAAGAGGAATAGTTCCCTGCTCAACAGTCCACAGATTAATACCACGGTTTGCCCACTCAATAGTCAACAAGTTTAAGCTGCGCGTGGCAGTTCTTAAATCATATCCTGTCCTGAGTTCTTTTCCACACCGTTCAAATGCTTCTTCTACCAGCAAATTAAGGTCTAGATTAAAACTGTGTGTACCTGATGTAGCCATTATTTCTTACCCTTACTTTTAAGCGCTGCTACTCTACGAGGTTTTCCCGCAGGCTGCCCAAGCTTTTTCTTTTGAGCTATACGCGATCTTTTTTGTGCGGGTGTCATCTCCCCAGCTGTTTTTGGGGTTTTAGCAGAAACACGTTTAGTAGGTCTGCAGTAGGGCGTACCACGAGTCTCACCTTTTTTTCTACCGCAGTCTTTACCTGTTCTTACGTCTTTCCAATCTTCTTTAAACCAACGTTTTAAAGATGCGCCTTTTTTGGTTTTACGAACAGCCATTATTTACCCGCTTTCTTTTTCCTGCATTTAGCAATAGCCCCAGAAGCATAAGCGCTAGGAAAGACTTTATAACTAGCCTTTACCTTTTGATAGCATGCATCCTTAACACTTCCACCTTTTTTTAACTTAGTAGGTTTAGTGTGCCCATAGCCTTTTTTCTTTAGCTCTAAGTGTTTAGCTTTAGTAGGAGCCTTAACTGCTTTGCCCGTTTTTGCATCATACATCATATGAGACTTAAAAACTGAACCACCAGCTTTCATCTTTTTAGCTTTAGAGGCACATGCAGAAGGTTTTGATAATACCTTACTACAACACTTACTCGGCAATATTGCCCCCATACCACGAGAAGCTCTCATGTTAGCGCATTTGGCCGCGAGTACGTCCGCGTTGGGCTATACCATCAGCGCGTTTAGATGCAGAAGAAACCATACCGCCTTTTTTATAGCCTTTTTTCTTAATCTCGTTAACGACGCGTTTCTTTTCGCTTTTTAGGTTGCTTTTACCTTTGTTGGTATAACCTTTTTCAGCGTCTACTCGACCTAATTCTTCGAGTTCATTTTTTACGCTTCCACCTTTTTTCATAGCCGCGCCTTTAGCGTTCATAGGAGCGCTAGATCCACCTGTTCTTGCTAGTGCTCGACCCATTTTATCATTTAAAGAACCGCCCATTTTCATTTTTTTAACACCGCCGCCTTTCTTCATACCACCGGCGGCTGCTTGTCGGCGTTGAGCTTCCATAGCCATAGCCATTCTTGGGTCCATAGCGCGAGCTCCTGCAGCATCAGCTACTGGACCACCCATATTCATTTTCTTTTTCATCTTACTCTCCTTAGTATATTCTTTACCCACAGATTGTGGAACACCTACCTTATTAGCAAACTTAGGGCTATTAGCCACTGCCTGCATAAATCGTTTTTGTTTTGCACTTTTAGCTGGCATATTATTTACCTGCCCACCAATAAACTACTACCGTAACTATGCTGCCCATACAGCCGCATAACCACATGGCCATTTTTCTACCGCCTTTAATTTCAGATAACATAGTTTCAATATTATCTACAGCGATTTTTAGGTGACGGATATCATCTTTCACTTCATCCATATCTTTTTGCATATGGTCAATAGCTACTGAATGTTCGCCTAATTCTCGCTCTGTACTCATCAGCATTTCCACCTTTTTAGTGATGCTGCTTTTCTAGTAGGGCGACCTTTAGAGTCTTTCATAGGACCCTTCATGCCAGACATTCGTGCACAAAAAGATTTACGGCGAGCCGCATCCTTTTTCGTTTTGGGATTGGGTGCAGGAGCCTTGAGATTAGCTCCAGTTTTACTGTTATATTTAGCACGTCCCTTCGCAGTAAGACCCGCCCCTTTAGAGACGGGGAGCTTTTCGCCCCTTCCTACTGCTAGAGATACACCTTTTTTTCTGGCTTTAGGTTTAGCTTTCTTTGCCGTTGCCACTATATATTCTCCTTAACACTGGACTACGAATAGAACAGAGTTATTGAAGTTACGTTGGTTAGTGTGCAGTAGACTTCAGAATCAAACAATATACCATCGCCTGGAATTACTACGTCGTGCATACTAGAATCAGCAGAAGTAACAACTTTTAGTAGTGTTGTTCCGCCGACTCCATTTTTTAGTTCAACAGAACCTGCTGCACCTGCTGTGGTTATACTCAGTGATGCAACACGAGTTCTACGTGCAACTACGGTATCAGGAGAATCAGCCGCAAGGAAATTAACCGCTGAAACATTTTGCGCTGCTGAAGCCATAAGGTTCTCCTATTAAACTCTAGTTGAGAATGGTGTAGCTGGTGCTGAAGCAGTAGGAAATACCGATACCCCTTCTAGTTTCCATGCTGCTGCACCGACTGCAGTTAGAGTAAATGTAGAACCTGCGTCTCCGCCTTGAGTAGTACCATTAAATGTAACTGAATTAGCTGTACCGGGGGTGTGGAAAAATCCAGCTACACCGGCATCGTTAGCATCATCACAGAAATTAATAGTTCCAAAAATTACATCAGTAAGAGCGCCAGTATTAATAATAAGGCTAGTTGTAATATCAGCTAGTACAGTAAATGAAAACTGCATACCTAGGTTACTTGTTTGGTTAGGGTCGGAAGCTCCGCCTTGACCTTGCCCCGGAACTGCGTTAGCGCCTGGGTTAACTGCATTAATAACAGGTAAAGTAAATGTACCGCCATCTGCAGAAATAGTAAGTTGTTTACCAGCATGTCCAGGTGAGCCTGCGGTTACTGGCAATACGCCAGGAGCTGAAGCTGCTACAGGAAGTGCGGTAAGAGTAAGAGCGCCAGCAGTCAAAGCTGCGGTTGCGTCGATTACGTTATTAAAACCAGACTCAACAAATCCACCAAGGGATCTGACAGGACCAGCAAAAGTTGTTATAGCCATTTGAAAATCTCCATACAAAGATAAAAGCTCATTAGTCGTGTATGCGTCTGCCGGGGCAGTCTAATAAGCCGGATGTTCCCGGAATATTTAAATACTACTCTTATTAGAATAATTATACAACAGAAAAAGAAAAACCCTGATGGAGGATGACACCAGGGTTTTCCGCCGAGCTGATGCTACTTACGCAGCACCTTGAGAACCCCACATACCTAGTGGGTCTGACCAACCAAACGAGTAACGTTCACGAGCTTTGTATCGTACATTGCCTGTGTCGAAGTCGCCGTCCATAGAAGTAGTAAGCGGAGTTCTTTCGAAATGCTTCATACCGTTAGGAACGTCAGTTGTTAGGAAGAAAGCGTCACCATCCGTTAGGAAGTGGTTTACTGTATATCCTTCAGGAATTGCACCATTAGAGCGTAGTGCGTTGATGTCGTTATCGGCAGTAGCTACACGTAGCTCTGTATCCAATAGACGAGTCGCAACGAACTGCAACGAAGGTGGAATTACCAACTTACGAGGTTTAGCTGCTATTAACAATCCACGCTCATCAGTCCAAGCTGCGATTTGAATTACGGCATTTTCCAACGCTGTTTCATTCAAGTCAGTAGCAACTGTTTGAGTGTTGTTGTTAGTACCACCAGAAACTAGTGGGTGAGCTTGACTAAACAATGCTACGTTATCGCCACCAGGGAAAGCTGCGTTGAAGCCGTTGTTTAGAACGTTGGCTGCGCGAACTTGCTTAGTGTTTGCCATTGAGCGAGCAAGAGCTTTAGTATAACGAGCTGAAAGAGAATCATATAGATTGTCTTCAACTGCTTCTTCAGTAAGACTGAAGCCTAGAGCAATTGTCACGTGGTTATAACGAGCTGTGAATGCTTCTTGAGCATTGTCGTATGCAATTGCTGCGCCTTCGCTTTTGACAGGTGCGGCTGCAAAACCGGCTAGTTTAGTTTCTTCTTCAAAACTTCTGTCCGAAGACTCAGTTTCGTAGATCTCTTTGTGTTCTTCACCATAACGCGCATATTCTAAACCGAATAAAGCATTAAGGCCTGGGAGTAACTCTTTTAAGAGTTGAGCTCTTGAAATTGCCATGATTTATTCTCCTTAGATACCGGTTGAGTTATTGTAAGAGTGAACACCAGCATTAAACTTAACAAGTAAATCAGTGAATGCGTCACCTACAGCCGATGTTGGGCTGTCTACAAAATCAACAACACGGAAAGCGAAAGCTGCTGTGGTTGCGGTTGTAGCTGTTACTGCACTGTTAGAATTACCAGCTGGGATAGTACCCGTAGTGGTAGACTGCACTGCTGCAAGGTGAGTATTCTGACCTAAGTCAGCTTGTGTTACTGCTCCGTCGGCTTGTGCCATGAATACTACATCAGGATCATCAACAATATATGCTTGTGCGTCTCCTGCTGCTGTACCACTAGGCCAGTATTGACTGAATGTCAAATTGCCTGTAACTGGGTCTGAGTAGGTACAACCTACAAAAACACCAATTGTGCCCGCTGGGAACGCTGCTGCTGTTCCGCCGCCACCGTTACCTGTAACAGTAACCATTTCAACAGTACCGCCAACTACAATAGAAACAATTGATCCGTTGTAGATGTTAGATGCGTATCCGTTGGCAATGGGCAGTAAGCGAGTAGAACCCGCGTAAGGCGTACCACCGATGTGGTTTACGGCTTTAAGTCCATAAGGACTAGCTGTAGTTGCCATCTTATTTCTCCATAAAAAGGTTTATTTTCGGCCCTTACCGAAAGACCTGCCATTCTCTTGACCTTCAGCAAATTTAGGCATCCGTGGATCGTTCTGGTTCATAAAGGATGCATCTACCGCTTCAGTCTGGGCTTGAGTTTTATTATTAATATAAGCCTGACGTTGGTCCATTAATTCTTTGGGGGCCTTACATAGTAGTAAACCACCGATCTCAATATTTTCTTTATATCGACCGTGTGTTTCAATACCAATTATAAGTTCTGGGTGCTCTGAATGTAGTACAGGTTCCCAGCCCTCGCGCATTTTCGCAGAAACGTTCATGTTGTCTGGTTCGTTTAGTAGAGAGACTCTTACCCAACGATATACCCACCCCGGCTTCTGAGTAAACTCAGGTAATAGCGCCGCTGGTTGCCACACACGTTGTTTTACAGGGTCTTCTCTTACTTCAACTTCACGATCAGTTCGATCAATTTTAACCTTATCCATTTGCGTTCTCCGATTTTACAAGTTCTCGTGCATATTGCTCCGGGGTCAACTTAAACTTTTTAGCCAAAGCTATCTGAGTTTTAGTTAGTCGTACTTTTTTAGGCGCGGTACTGCGCGTAGCCGGTGCAACAACATTAGAAGGTTTGCGTTGGGCGGGTTTAACCTGTTCCAACGAATTATCCCCAAACTTTTCAGGGAATCGTTTTTGCATAGTACTATTAATACTACGGTAATATTCATCAGAAGTGGGATTAACTCCATTTCTAACAAGATTTTCATGTACGCCCAAAGCAAGACTCGTCATTTCTGTGTCTTTACCAAACCAGGGATTGTCATCCTGCCAAGCTTTTGCTTTAGCGTCTGGTTCTGGAGTTTTTGGTTGAGGGGCATTTTGTTTAAAATCTACACTATCTGTAGACTCTTGTACAGTATTATATTGCGGTTTTAAGTTTTGGGCATTAGAGAATTTATATTGAGCTTCATTCATTCTAGATTGAGCATCAATAACCTTATCCGTATCGCCCGCTTCATAAGCTTCACGATAGTCTCGTTTAGCTAATGCTAATTCCTTCTCATGAGCATCTTTCATGATTTTTAAGTAGTCTTCTTCACCGCTACTAAGAGTAGTTTTTAACTTTTTATTTTCCTCTGCAATACTTTTTGCAAAACGAATAGCTTCTTCCCGCTCTCTGTCAGCAGATTCCTTAGCACGTCTTTCGTCGTGATAGACTTTTTTAAGTTGTGCCATCCGTTGTTTAACACGTTCAGAATAATCATCTAAAGTGTCATTCTCTAGCTGCTCAACAATTTCATCCGGTAGCGGATCTTTACCTTGATCTTCTACAGGCGTGTCATCTTCTTCTTCAATTTCAAAGTCAAACTCAGGCTTGCCCGACTTATCCTGAACTACTCGCTCAACATCAGCCGTAGACTTTTCAGGTTTAGCCTCTTTGCCCTCATCTAAACTTACCTCTACCTCTTCACCCTCAAGCTCAAGCTCGTCAGGTATCTCGTGCACTATCTTTGTCATCGTTCTCTCCAGTGGTTGCACCAATAAATATATCGGTGTTTCGATTGCCTTTGGATAAATTCCAATGCTCTGGAACTACCTGAAGGTTTGTGAGGCAATGTCTGCCTCCTTTGCTCAATGGCACGATATGATCCACGTGCCACTTAAACCCTAATACCTCTTCGCGTAACTTAGCTAAAGAGTAAAACTCTGCTAACAACCATTTGTCGTCGGGCGTATGAATGTCGTTTACTTTTTTCCGATTTGCTCGCCGTATAGCGGTGTGGGTATTAATTTTATCCGAGTTTTCTTTTCTGTGTTTAGCCCTAATAAGTTTTGCTTTTTCTGGATTATTTTTAATCCAGTTCCCTGCTCTGGCAACTGTTATTTCTTTATTTTTTAAATACCAAGCATGTTGCTGCGCACAAACTTTATCTCGGTTTTTTATACCCCAAGCTTTTTTACACTCCGCCACCTTTTCCCGGTTAGCTTCTCGATAAGCTTTATAATAAGCTCTTCGTTCTACTGGGTCTTTTATAGGCACCTTTAAGCCCTTTCGTACCCACGCGGGTCAGAGACAACAGCTTCCACCGTGTCATCATTAATAATGCGAAACTCTTTACCGTGTATCTTTATGCGAGTGCCGGTATAAGCGCGGGTAATAACAAAGTCGCCCTCTTTACACCAAGGACCAGAAGGGAAACGAGCCTCATCTTTATAGGCTAGGTCTCCTAACTTCATCACAAATAAAACAACAGTAGAATGCTCTTCAATCTTTTTCTTATCGGCAGCTTTTAAAATACCACTTTCATAAGCGTCTTCAGCTTCGGGCACAGCAGTTAAAATGCGATAGCCTTTGACTTCAGGAAGTTGAGTAGCGAGTTGAGCCATAGCTTCTTTTTTTGCTTTGGCTTTAGATTTAATTGGGGCGCCTCCAGGAGACACTAGGTTTTTTTCACCTGTAGCTATATTATTCATTTGCTCACCACTGAATCAGTAGGAGTAGAATCGAAGTCTTCATCCCCTTGTTTAATTGCTCTAAGTAGTTCAGATATAAAACTTTGAACCATGAGATACCCACGGACTTCGCCGCAGGCGTGTTGATAGCCTCCATAATCTTTAGCGTTTCCTGAACTAAGATCTTCTTGGAGTACCTTTCGTCGTTCTTCAATCTGCGCTGACAATAACATTAGCGTTTCGTTCATTTTGCTTTCCTCTGGTTTAGTAAATTACTCGTCTTCTTGTTGAATCTTTGTGTCCTCGACACTAGTCTCAATTCTTAGTCTAGTTTCTTCTGCGCGTAGTTGCATATCAAGATTTTTAGTCATAGCAGCGGCGCCTAACTCAGCACTTTTTAATACTTCTTTAGCGCGGTTATTTTCCTGCTCCATTTGAGCTTCAGCACCTATCTTAGCGCCAGCTATGTTCTCTGTAGATTTTATTCGTGCCCTTTCCAAAGCTACGTCGCGCTCAATAGTAGACTCCATTTTTTCTCTTTCAAGTATTAACTTGGCCTTATCAAGTTCAATATCTGCCATTACTTTTTGTGCTTTAGATTGAGCTTCTTGTTGTTTAATCTGAAGCTCTGCTTGCTGCATTTGAACTAGCGGATCTTGTTGTTGTTGCTGTGCTTGTTCTTGTTGCATTTCTGCTTGGTCTTTCTGTAGTAGTTGCTGACCAGCGCGAGCCACTAGACGGGATAACTCTAGTTCAATATCTTCTGGTAATGGCTCATCAGGGGTAGGAAGTGGAACACCGAGCTGCTCTTCAATTTGTTTGCGATATTCAAACGCAACATGCTCGGCAATATGGGCTTCCATTGCAGCGAGAATCGCCGGAGCTTTCTGGCTTTGTCCTACTATCTCACGAATTTTAGGATCCTGGGAGAACGCCATATGTGCAGTAATGTGCGCTTCCTGATCTTGGTATATAAACGCCTTAATAGGTTTACCATTTAAGATATTCATATTCTCTGATACAGGGTCTAGCGCTTTAATATCATCCTTGTCAGGAATCAACTTCTCTATATTCTTAACTCCCAATACTTCTAGCATCTGGCGGTTGAGCTCAGGTAAGTCGTAGATGTCTGGGTTTGTTTGTGCAAGCTGCATAACGGCTTGATACTGTACTACCTTCTGCGCCATTGTTGCGGCGTTAGGATCTGCAACAGGAATCAGGTTGACTTTATTATAGTCTTCTTGTTTTGCACCTGGTGTTCCTGTGGCTGGATCATACTTATAATCTGGGTCTGTATAGTCGCGAATAATATCTTTGAGTAACGTAAACTCTTTTTTCATAGAGTAGTAAATCCGCGCATTTACTGCAGACATTACTTTAAGCGTTCTCTCTAATATAGCGAGTGTAGTACCTACAGGGGAGTTGGCTGACATGTCAGATACTTTCATATCTGCTGCGCTTGCAAAGCGTCGGCCTTCCTCAATAATCTTATCCATTAACTGCGCAAGAACTTGACTTGGCTCTTTATAAGGAAGCGGCATTAAGTTATCGCGAATAGTTCCTGAAGGCGCATCAACGTCTCTCCATTCACCTGGTCCTATAGGAGTATCATCTCCTTTAATTCGCAGACCTCTAGCTTTAAATCCACCGGGCAGGTTAGAGAGTGTGCCTGCGTCTACGAGTTGACGAAGAAGCATGGTCCCTGATTTAGCAAACCCCCCGATGAGATGGATCAAACCAAAACAATAGAACCCGAATCCTGGGATATAGCCGTAGTGGACGAAGTGCTGGCGACGTTTTCTTAGTGGGTCTTCTTGTTTCCAGTTACGCCTAATGGCTAGAATCTCAGAGGTTCCTTTGTCAATGGTTACTATATAAGGTAGTGCTATACCTGTCTCTTCGCCGTCGTCCTTATCCTCATAACCTTCTAGGTCAAGATCGACATTCATTTCTAGGATCTTATAGCGATCATCGTTAGTCGCATCAAAACCCATCTGTTCAGCAATCTTCTTCTCAACTTCATCTAGATCGTAGCCAGGATCACCCAGCTCAACGTCTTTATAGAATCCCATTTGTTGAAGGTTGTGCATCTCTTGTTTGGTTTTTCGCATCACATGAGTAATACGTTCTGCTGTCTCTAGGTTAGAGGCTCCGTAGGGCACTACCATGTCCTCTGCGGGGACGAAAACAGATGCTTGACGTTCTAGGCTAGGGTCGTAATAAACCTTCTTAAACGCGTTCCCTGCGAGTCCTAGACCCCATAACATTCTTTCATGCTCAGGACGATACTCAGGCATTTTATCCATGAGTTGATAATTCATATTCTCTTGTACACGAGCAGCTGCTTCAAGACACTCTGGTGTTTCTTTGCCAATGATAGAAGTCTTAACAGGTCCCGCTGCTGGGAACGTTTCCATCATAGTTTCTGCTTGGAACTTAACGAGTGCTTCAGATAGGAGTGGGTGATATACCGCGCAGGCCCCTTCCCAAGGCTCGCTTCTTTGTTCTATTTTAAGACCCAACAATTCAAGGCCATCAACGTAAGTCTCTAGCCAATCTTTTCTTGAATTAAGGTCATTAACATAATCTTCTAGGAGGTCAGACGAAAGTTCAGCAAGGTATTGCTCAGAACACTCTTCTGCTAGGTTTTCTGAAAACTCATCATCGGGGATGGCATCGGGGTCAATAACAATCTCTTCATCACCAATAGTTATAGTAACGCTTTCAGGATCTTCGATCTCTACTTCGATGGCCATTTCTTCTTCGCCCAGCTCTTCCATTCCTTTAGGAGCTTCGTATAATCCTTTATCAATATCGCCCATCGTTTTGTCCTATTTATAGTGAATACAGTCTTTTGTGTCTTCGGCCTTTGAACGTTTGTATATCATCTTCTTCATCATTTGGCAATCGAATAAATCCACCCTGACGAAATCTAGAGAGTGCTAATGTGGTAGAATCCACCAAATCATCATTAGCCCCGCTAGGAAAATCATTACATTCTTCTATTACTTCGTGCGCCCAACGCCTATCTGGAGCCCAAACAACCCCTCCGTGGAACAAATCAGACACAGCATTGACTCTGCTTATTTTATCCTGTCCTTTACCCGGTGTAAACTCACCAACGGGGATGCCCATTCGCCTAAATTCTTGGTATAGAGCTGCACCATTAGACTTTTTCTCCACAATGAACGCATCAGGCTCCCATTCGCGGTACTCTTCAAGGCATAACTGCTTCAATTCAGGAAACTCTAGCCGTTCTTTGATAGCATTTAGTAGTATTATATTATAATTGTTGACTTCTTCGTTATAAAACACGCCCCAAGTCGTTAATGCGTTGTAATCCGCCCTATTATTGGCTTCCTGCGCCGCATCTAACGTCATTATAGTAAATTCACAGGGGGGTGGGTCGTCTTGTTCCCATATATTCCACCATTCCCGCTTGATTAGTGCCCCTTCTTCGGATACAGGGTTCTGCATGTACTGCGCATTCCAGTATCTAATGTCAATGGCAGCCCTTCTTGACTTTAATTCTTCTATGGGCCAGAACTCTGGCCACAACGGGGTCTCTTCACCGTGCTTATCTTGCAAAATAGCGGGAAACTCTACTACTTCCCAGTCATCTACGTCGTCGTTCTTTACCATTTGGTTAACTATCTGTCCTGTCAAGTCTAATTTAGACCATCGAGTCATAACAACAATAATAGCACCACCAGGCATAAGACGCTGTAACGGGCCAGATTGAAACCATTCCCATGCTGGTAGAAAAACGTCCGACTTTCCAAGTTTCGCATCTTGCTCTGAGTGTGGGTCGTCAATAATGAATAGGTCGGCACCCCGCCCAGCCAAAGCACCGCCAACACCAATTGCAAAGTATTCCCCATTATGGTTAGTACCCCATCGAGAGGCCGACTTACTATCTGCTTGAAGCGAGACATCAGGAAATATGTCTTTATACGAGTCCGAGCCCACCAAATTCCTAACTCTGCGCCCGAAATTAACAGCCAGATCTGCAGTGTGCGAAGCCATGATGATCTTTTTTGTGGGGTGTCTACCCAAAAACCACGCGGGCGCCAAGTACGATATAAGTTCTGACTTGCCGTGACGAGGTGCGATGTTAACGATAACCCTTTTTCTTTTGCCTTCTGCAATTTCCTCAAACAAGTGTGCCAGTCTTGCATGGTGTGCTCCTACTTTGTAGTCGGGATAGACGTGTTTAATAAAATCTAAGAACTTTGCCTTCCCTTGTTTCTGTACGAGGTCTTGTTGATACTGCTTTAATAGTGTCAAGCTCCTCTGTCTATCTTTTTCAGACATATCGGGGAGCGCTTTCTGCAACAACTCTAAGTCATTATGACTAATCATTATCTACAACCGTATGTTCGCCATCAATGACTTTGCTTTTTAAAGAGTTGATTGTCTCTAGCAGTTCTTTCTCTAGCTCATCACCACTTTTAGTAATGTGAGTAATCTCTGTTTTCTTTTTGAACGCATCCACGCCATCAATTTCTCCTACCTTACTCCAGGCAGAGATTCTTTCTCTTGAAGTTTTGGCTAGAGAGGCTTCTTGTAGTAGTCCATTAAGAACAGAAAGTTTAATATCTGCTAAATCCTTTGTCACCATGTGGCTAGTCTGCGCCACCAAACCGGCGAGGTAGGCAATAGTCTCGTTTGGGTAGTTACCGAACTCAGGCTTCAACTCTGGGTTAATCATCATCTCTCTTGCAAGATTTTCTGCGTGTTCTATATCTTCCGTTGTAGGCTCAATAATTTCTCCTGCTAGATCGCTCACGAGCTTAATAGTGCCTGACCGCATAGTAAGTTCTTCTTGGGGGGATATATTAGGTAATGCTTCTTTTGCATTTTTGGGTAGGGGTACGCGCTCCTCGATAGGAGGCATGATTACCGTTTCATTATTTTTTCGCATGTGTCGCTGTACACCTGGGTTTGTTTGCAGCTAAGTCCTCGAGTATACATAGGGCCTTGGGTTTTGACAAATTTTTGCGAAATATTTTTTTGATTAGCCTTTTGTAAAGTAAGGGGGTGGGTCCCGAATTGTTTCGTATTATTTACGCAGGTTTCAGTGTAAAGAAGTAATCAGCCAAGAACAGAGATTTGGGGGGTCAGGGAGGGGTGGGTTAGTGACCACTATGGCTACAGCCCAGTGTACATCACCAGTTTTTGGGGCTTGACCAAAAATTTAACAAGCGTACCTTTAAAGGGTCGAAGCGAGGCGCTCGCCGATGCCGACAATCGTCTCAGTACTGAGACGATAATTAAAAAGGAAGTAATATTATGAGTAACTCAAAAGTAGTTGAAGTAGTTGAAGTAGTATGCAGTCTGGCTGATAGCGTTGTGATGGGCGATGTTAAAACTATTGACAGTGCGAAGCAGTCGCAAACTGATATCGTTATGAAGTGGGTAGAGGCCGGCGTTGATCTAAGCTCACCAAGCGAGGCCGCATATCCTAAGGTATTCGGTGCGGCGCATGCTCAGATGTACATTGATAGGGAAGTCGGTGGCAAAAAAGTCAACGAGGGTTTAATAACTCACTTTATCATAAGAGGCGAGGGTAAGGACGGCATATTTAAAGCGGTCGGTAAGAAAGCGTACGATGCTGAAACTCGCAATCGCAAGGGTCTCACTAGCATTGAGATGCTGAAATATACACCGCTTAAGGATATCAAAGCGGCTTATGGTACATCGTGTAGCGAGTTTATCAAGATCGGCCGAAACAAGCTGAAAAAGCATTTTATCCATACTGCAACCTTATGGCTTAAGCTTGCAACGGAGCGTACTGCTGAGGTTGAGGCGGCCGAACGCGGCGAAGAAAAAGGCGACAGCGTTGAGAATACGCGCACCATTCGCCCCTTTGAAGCGCTTGTAGCGTGGTTGTTATATGGCGAGGCAGATGCCTACTCAGACGGCAAGCATAATCCCGCGGCGCTGATGTTTAAATGCCGCAATCAATGCGGCGATGACGCGGCGGCCAAAATGAAAGTCGCGCTCAGCGTGGCGGTCGACTTAGCGGCAAAAGATAAATTATTCCATACCGCCAAAAAATAAATCAGTAAGTTGATTGGGGCGATCCGAAAGGGTCGCCTTTTTTTTTCGCCTTTTTTTCGTCTCAGTACTGAGACGATTTTATTATTTTGTACTTTGTACAATGTCACT
>Ga0307488_10000104_pt1 | contig 60100 bp, 51 predicted proteins | sample SB02metaG_FD_202248 | JGI IMG/M metagenome (GOLD analysis project Ga0307488, IMG submission 202248) | Sea-ice brine microbial communities from Beaufort Sea near Barrow, Alaska, United States - SB 0.2 | ecosystem: Environmental > Aquatic > Marine > Coastal | place: USA: Alaska | collected... | reverse complement strand
GCTCTATTGAAGAAGAGCAAGCTCAAGAAAGTGAGTTTGTCACATTCTTGATTGCCGGCTTGCTGTTGATCTATATATTACTTGCCATACCCTTAAAAAGTTATGGTCAACCGTTAATCATTATGTCAGTCATCCCCTTCAGTTTAACCGGAGCGATATGGGGACATTTTATCTTCGGCATAGATTTAAGCCTATTGTCTCTGTTTGGATTGATTGCAGCGGCAGGGGTAGTCATTAACGACAGTTTGGTGATGACAGACTTTGTTAATCAAAGAAGAAAACAGGGGCATCCTATATTAGCTGCCGTTACAGAAGCTGGGTGCGCTCGTTTTAGGGCTATCACGTTAACATCAATTACTACTTTTGTGGGTGTTTTACCCATCATGTTTGAAACCAGTACCCAAGCTAAAATTGTTATACCAATGGCAGTAGCTCTAGGTTTTGCGGTACTTTACGCCACATTTGTGACTCTGATATTGGTGCCTTGTTTGTATATGATACTAGAAGATCTTAAAGCCAAATTTGTATGGTTCTTTGGCTTATTCGGGAAAATATTCAAACGTAAGGGCACAGTACATCTAGATAGAGCAGCATCAGAAGTATAGATTTTTCTAATCACTTTAAAGCGCCAATTAAGGCGCTTTTTTTTTGGTTAAGTAACAGCAATGATCAACGCAAAGTATTATTGCTGCCCCATCACATTCGCTGCCAACCATCTCCAGAATGCCTCTTTATCTGAGCGCATCCTCACTAAACCACTAAACTTAATATCACTTATCCCGAGTTCAGGTTAAATACAACGAAACTATTTGACTTAAATAAGTTTTATCACTATAACTATCTACTGATAGATAAATAAATTATTTAATAAACACCAAATGGAACCGTTAATGAATATATACGATGTAGAAAATTTTCCAAACCCGCTACGAGTGCGCATAGCACTAGCTGAAAAAAACGCACTTGATCAAGTGACATTTATCCCAGTGGATCTCATGAACGGTGAACATAGAGGCGCGGCTTTTTTAGCAAAAAACCCAAATGCGGGCGTGCCTGTATTAGAACTTGATGACGGAACCTTTATCTCTGAGTGCTCTGCAATCATTGAATATATCGATCACCAGTATACAGGCCCTTCTTTAACAGGAACCTCACCCAAAGAACGTGCTGTTATTAGCATGATGCAGCGCCGTGCAGAGTTTATGGTCCTAGATGCGATAGCCACTTATTTTCATCACGCCACTGACGGTCTTGGCCCAGCACTTGAAACCTACCAAAATAAAGAGTGGGGACAGAAACAAAAGGACAATGCCATGATTGGTTTTGGCTATTTTGATACCATTTTAGGTGATAATGATTTTGTAGCAGGCAATACATTTACTGTTGCTGACATTACTTTGCATGCAGGTTTAGTCTTTGCTGGTTTTGCACAAATTGCTATCCCTGAAAAACTGACGAACCTAAAGGCATGGCAAGCAAGAGTGGCTTCACGTCCAAGTATTCGATAACTATCTTTGAGAATGTATATGAAAATTGCCGCTGATTTTAGTCAACGAGAAATAGCTCATAGTGCCACTATGCCATGGGTTGACTCACCTATGCCAGGTGTTGCAAGAAGACCCTTAGACAGAGTGGGTGATGAAGTTGCACGGGCTACTACAGTAGTGCGTTATGCACCTGGCAGTCATTTTTCTCCACATTTGCATGCAGGTGGAGAAGAATTCATAGTGCTTGAAGGTGTATTTCAGGATGAACACGGCGACTATCCAACAGGCTCATACGTTCGTAATCCACCTCAGTCTAGCCATACACCAGGCTCTGAAGCTGGCTGCGTGATCCTAGTCAAATTATGGCAATTTCAACCAGAAGACCGAACCCCAGTGCGGCTAAATATGAATGAAATTCTGCCGTCGCCCACTGCTGACGAGACAGGGGTATCGGTTAATTCATTGTTTAAAGATAAACACGAACAAGTCTCTGTGATTGAGATCCAACCTAACACCAAGATGAAACTTGTACCTGAGGGTGGAGCAGAGGTATTTGTTTTACAAGGCAGCGTAAAAGAGCAGCAGGATTTACTAGTAAAACACAGTTGGTTGCGCACCCCTGTGGGTTATCCATTAACTTTAACCACTGCCGAGCTTGGTGCAAAAATTTGGATAAAGACAGGGCATTTAAGGGATGTGGAGCAGCAGATACAAAGGGTTTTGCAATCCACAAAATAGAGAGAAATCATAACTTATTATACGCATCTAACAATCCAGTAATACTGATACAGAACAGCTCAAATAACTTTAAATCTCGTTCCGTAAAACTTGGCGTACTGATTAATCGTCGGCACTGAACGACTGCAAAAATCTCTCCTGTCCGTCGCTTTATAGGTACCGCCATAATCATTTGCGCTTCCTCATACTGCTTATCAATGACTGGATCTATTTTCTCGTCCAATAAAGAGTTGCTAATCAAAACAGACTTATTCAAGTCTCTAACAGTATTAACAAGTCCCCCCTGATTTGGATAAGTGGCGACATGTTCACCACTGGCATCTCCCAGTGGTGAAGCATTCCATGCATCCTCAGTCGCGATATATAATGGAAACCCTTGTGTATCGAATTTATCGGCGGCCTGTGCAGTAAAGTCGGTTAACGCATTAGTCAGTACACCTCTGAAGGCGATAGGATTAATTTTACTTTTAAGCGCCAAAATACGTTGCGATTGTAATGAAAGGTCAACCATGAAATATTGAAAATCAAAATCACTTTCAATTTGATTGTTCGGCCGTTCAGAGGGTGTATCGGCCACCACTTTCATCAACTGTTGGCTGTTATCAATGACCGCCTCGTTGAAACTGGCAATATGTCCATCTTCCAAATAGATTATCCTGTCAGCAACATCGAGAATACGGTTGTCGTGTGTTACCAACAATATAGTTGAACCCTGCTCCTTAGCCAAACTTTTCATGCGGTCTACCACATCACGACCAGACTGTTTATCTAGTGAAGCCGTTGGTTCATCAGCCATCAAAATTTTTGGCTCAGCGGCCATAGCTCTAGCTATAGCAACCCGTTGTCTTTGTCCTCCTGATAATTGCTCAGGATAATAATGAATGCGATCCCCTAAACCAACAATGTGCAAATATTCCACTGCTCTTTGTTCTATTTGGCGCCCTTTAAATTTGCCACTAATACGAATACCTAGCACTACATTCTGTAATGCTGTTAACGCTCCAATTAGATTATGTTGCTGAAAAATAAAGCCTATGTTTTTTCGAACCTGCTCCAACTCCCTACTTTTTGCTCCACGTAGCTCCTTTCCAAGTATTTGCACGCTGCCAGTTTTCACCGATCTTAAGGCACTTACTATGGTTAAAAGAGTGGTTTTTCCTGAACCAGATGGACCGGTAACAATGACAATTTCACCTGATTTAATATCGGTACTGATATCAAACAGTATTTGTTTTTTAAGGTCGCCACTGCCAAAAGAAAAATCCAAATTTTTAACACTAATAGAAATATCTGAGGACATCAAAACACCTCAGCAGGATCGAGGCGAGCGACTTTTCTAACGCTCAGCAAGGCTGAAATGGCACACATTATCATGGTTAATATAAAGACGATGATGGCTCTATCTTGGGTTAAATAAAGAGGTAAATTTGTTGCTCCCGCGGCGATGGAATATAACCACATGACTACCGCGACGCCGGGAATGTAACCAAGTGTCCCTAATAACACGGCTTGTTGCACCACAATGCCAGAAACAAATGTGCTGGAATATCCCATGGCACGAAGGGTTGCGTATTCACTAAGGTGCTCAGACACACCAGCAAACAAAATCTGATAGACAATAATTGCACCAACTACAAAGCCCATAATTGCTCCAAAAGTAAAAATATATCCGATTGGAGTGGCTGAATTCCAATAAGCAGTTTCCCTTTCTACAAAATCTTTCTTGGTCATGACCAACACATCACCTGGAAGATATTCTTTAAGTTTTTCTCTAACATCGTTGGCGTTAGCGCCCACTTTTAGCTTTATTAGACCCAGCTGAATGTCTTCCCGTGAACGATCAGGAAACAATCTAAGCCAATTATCCGTGCTCATAAATACACTGCCATCCAAACCAAAAGACGTCCCCATCTTATACAAACCAACAATACTAACTTCGCGATTATTTATTTCGGTTACTAGAACATTGTCGCGGCTCACTGATTCACTTACAGGACCGAATTCAGGTCGTGATACAGAATCGAAAATCATCGCATCACGGGCTTTTAGTTTAGGTCGGAGTTGATTAAATTCGGGGTTGTCAAATATGGGGTCGGCAGGGTCAAAGCCCAGTGTATTGATACTTCTACGGCCATTGTTCCAAGGATTTTTCCATACCCCTGGAAAAATGTTAATCGGCATCACTTGTTCAACTTCATCCAATGCCAGAGCCTGATAAAGACGGCGTTGCGAGAAAGCCTGAGGACGCACAATAAACACACTGTCAGGGCTAAACAGTGCAATATCGTAATTGAGTTTTTCGTGAAAGCGAACAGCGCTTTCAAACAAGGCGGAACGAAAACCCAATTGCATGAGGATCAACAAGACCGCAAAGCCAATTCCACACAGAGCGGTAAAAAGACGCACTGGCCGGTGTTTTAGCTGCAACCACGCAACTTTAGTCTGCATTGGTATCATGTTATGTATTACTCAAGAATAATTTTAACTTGCAAGTTGATTAAACGTCTCACAGCTTGCGGATTATCTAACAGCACATCAACTTCGATTATTCGCGCATCTTTACGTGCAGCAGGGTCAGTACCTATGGCATCATGCTTTTGTACTTTAGGCTGAATATAAGTGACTTTCCCCGTTAGCTTTTCTTTTAAAGCATCACTACTGACCGCAGCCTTTTGGCCTATGTGGACTCGGTTTATATCAGTTTCGTAAATTTCAGCCACAGCGTACATTTTTTCTACCGCAGCTAACTCTAATATGCCATCTAAATGCACAAATTCCCCTGGATAAGCATTCACCTGTAAAACCATGCCATCGATGGGTGAATAAATCATTTTGCGCTGATATTCGGCTTTACGACGTTCTAACCTAGCTTTCGCGACTTCAATCGCCATCTCACCTGCGGTGGCCGACACCCGAGCCGATTGACAAGACGCTTTGAGTGACTTGGCTTCGCCCTGGGCCTGTTCAACCTCTTCCGCAGGCGCCAATCCCTGACTTAATAACTTTTCCCGTCTGCCCGCCTCTCTTTTGGCCGTATCTGCCATTACACAAGCTGCGTCGGCGATACTGTTGTCAGCATCAAATTTTCGCACCGCAAACTCATATTCCTTTTCAGTCTCCACAACTAGCGCCTTTGCTACAGCAGCTGAATCAATTTCAGCGAGCAACTGGCCAACAGTAACGCTGTCGCCTTCGCCTACATGCAACTTGGCAATCAAAGAGCCCGCGGTCGACTCTGGAGTAGAGGGCGCACCGATAATCATAATGCCGTTTTCAGGCTCAATTCTACCTAATGCAGCAACTGAGGTTATATCAGCTGCAAATAGCAATTGACTGAACAAACTAAAAGCGACAAACATCGCCCCTACCAATGGATCCTTCATGTTACTTCCCCCTTACTGATTTCAGACTTTTTATCGGATGACTTAAAGTGAGCTTTAAGCCTATCAAAGCTAGCTTCATAGCCAATCTTGGTTGCTTTCGATTGTGCTTCAAATTGCAGCATACCTACCCCCTTTACATGTATATTGAGATACAGGTCTGCTTGATTTTGTTCAATTATCTGCTGACGTTTGAGGGCTGATCCAGCCACCATTGCTTGCATGATTGTAGAGCCTAGACTCGGCACAGAAGGTGCTTTTAACCAAGGTAATAATCGTTGCATCAGTAAATGCCAACCTGACAACTCAGTACCGTAGTCTGACTTTGCCTTTGGCCCCACAGGTGGAGATACATCGACAGCAATAACAACACCAAAAGGATTGATTTCACGCATTATATCCACGGGTAAATTGTTTAAAACACCACCATCCACCAGCAGGTCATCTCCATATGGGACGGGAGGTAAGACACCTGGTATAGACACGCTGCTGCGGATAGCTAACCAAGAATCTCCACGTTGATGAATAACGGGCAAAGCCGTCGTCAAATTAGTTGATACACAAAAAAACGGTAACCAATAATCTTCAATGTTCCATCCTTGAGTCTGCTCCCTTATCATTTGACTAATGCGTTTGCCCGCGATTACAGACACCAAAGGAAAGGTGAAATCGATAATTTTGTGGTACGCCTGTTTAGCGCGCTGCATGACTTCATCTGCTTTAGCGCCTTGAGCAAGGATGCCGGCGATGGGCGCTCCCATGCTGGTACCGCATACCATATCAATTGGAATGTTTAATTCTTCCATCGCTTTAATGACACCCAAATGCGCAAATCCTCGCGCTCCACCACCGCCTAAAACTAAACTTATGGCGTTACCTGATAAAATCCTCGTTAACCTTGCCAAATCTGCGGCATGTTGTCTTCGCACATGGTAAATTGCATCTGGCGAAATAGACGATAACCACGCCGAAGTATTTCTTGGTCGGTCTGTATCGAGGTCATGCAACAGTACTAAACTCCAACGTTGCCGCTCACCGGATAAATGCGGGGCTAGGGATGACAAATCCGCTTCTGAATTTGCCTCGGCGACAACAATCACTTGATCAGTTTGTCGAACACATCTAGCACTCCATTCAGACCATTTCTGGTCTGTCTGATAAACTAAAAACTGACAATTATCTTCTTGCAAATGCAACCACTCTACCAATCGTAAACTAGCCGCCTCATTTTCGTGACTTTGAGCAATGCCCTCAGTAGCGAGTTCAGTATTCACTATGCCACTATTAAGGTGCCGTGTAGAACCATACTCTGATAACGTTGAACATAATTGTTGGGCAAAATTTGAGAGTTGAATACTGCCATTTGCAGGAAGTAAACTAATGCATCGAACAGGTGCTTTAGAGGTGCCTTTTTCAATGGGTAGATTGGTAAGACGTTTACCCAATATATGGGCAATATTATGGATTGCTCTGGTATTACGCTGCAGCATCAATTCAAAACTGTAATTTGATAGCTTAACTAATTCGCTATCCCTTACGGAATATACAGTATGGGCTTGAGGTTGAGCTGTTAAAAGAGCTGTTTCTCCAATCGTTTCACCTGCCAAAATGGCTTCATTGACAACCTCTCTCCCATCTAGCAGTTTTGTCGTCATTTGCAGACGACCAGCCACCAGTATATAGGCGCCGTCTGGCACATCACCTTGGCGAAACAAAGTCTGACCACTAGGAAGGGTAATCCACTCGAGTTCATTTTCTATATCAGCCAGAACAAAGGGTAACATAACCCCAAAAGGTCCAAATAATTTGTCAAGGTGGATTGATAGTCGATGCTTACGCATCATATGCAGACCAATGCTTTGTAGTTTTTTCCACAATAAGGGCTGCTCAGACAGCAACCTATCGTAAATTTCTCGGGTAACGATTGCGACTTGGCTATCAGTTCGGGCAAGAATTGAATTTAGATGTTTTTCTTCAGTAAAAAAGCTTAATAAGCCAATCAGCTCCCCAACTTCCAGTTGTTCGTGCATCCCTAGCATCATTGCTTTGCCAGACTGCTCTTTAACCATATTCCCTGTTACCAACAAGTAAAAGCAGGTATCGCCTTCTCCTTCGGACACCAAATAATCATTGCCACAGATTTTTTTTAATTGTGCATATTCTGTAAAAATTCGTCGTTCTTGTTCATTTAATGTAATGCTTTTCGCTGAACCATAATCTAGATCGGCAGCAATTTGTGGCGAGAATGTGTCCAATAATTTATCATTCCATCAATTTAAGGCCAACTTTTGGCTTCCCCACATACAGCGAAATTTGAGGTGACTAAGTAAATTAAGATCAGTAGATCTTAACAATAGATTTTAAATCTTGCTGTTATGGTACTTTTTTTTCCTAGGTTTCTATAATGGATTGTATACAAGCCTCTATACGAATTCCATACAAAATAGTACACTTCTGAATTAAAGGTATGGAAACCGTTTGTTAAGTTTTCTAACGGTAAAATAATGATTTCACAATCCATTTTGTTGATATTAACGTTGGATTCACTAGGTAATTGAAAATTATGGCCCGACTAGACATGTACGCTAACTATGAATTACAAGCCTCGTTTAAACTTGACGATAGCGATTTTCTTTTAGGTCGCGATGCTCGTTGTGTTGTGAGTATCCCTGACTCGAAAGTATCCCGTAAACACGCCATTATAAAATCTGTTGGTGGTGAAAAGATCATTCAAAATCTTGGAGTTAATGGCACCAAGGTAAATGGCAAGGCATTAGAGGATGATTACACCTTACAGGCTGGTGACGCAATTTTTATCGCCAGCTACATATTAGTCTATCAACCTGAAGATAGTGCAAAAACAGATCTCGATTCGACCACCATTATTAGCCGAGCTCCTCCCAGAAACCTCGTATTGTAATCACCAACGAATTAATTTTTTGTGATTTGAATACGCCACAATATAAAGGCTGAACAAGAGGCTTTATTAAATGTTCAGCCATTGCAATTCGCCGAATATATTTGACCAAAATACATCAGGTAAATTGCATGACGGGATAACACCTATCAACAAATTGCTAACACCACCTGTTATGGTTGATGCTGACTAAACTCTTACCTAATACGTTCAAACTATAATTCAATCGTACAACTGGATTTAAAGATGCTTTTAGTTTTTAAAACTCAATGAATAACGGTATTGCTTTTTCTCTAGTAGATACTCTTTGTGTGTACTCGGACTCCAAGAGTCATCACCGCCCACGCCCATATGTTGATGGTCAATATAGACATGAATCACATCATCCTTTACCAACTCGTTAGTGTGTTTAGCTGCGGCTAGTTGGCTTTGGGAATATTCGCTTGCTGCAAATGAAAACTCTCCAGCAAGCCGCAACTCACCTATTTCGAGCAAATTACAATCACAACGCAAGCCGTTATCTGTGGGGAAAATGTAGGGCGTATGCAGCTCATTTAGAGGCAAACTGTACTCACCAAAACGGGCTGCCGACTTACGATCTGGATAGTTTTCAAATGGCCCTATACCTAACCATTTAACTAGCAGGTTATCTTGTTTAGTTATGCTTAAACTGACTCCTACACGTGGCAGAGGTGGTAACTGTTCACTTAAAAGTACCGCTATATCTACTTTCACTTCAGCGCTATTATTGACGGTATAAATCCATTCGGTTTGAGCGCACAATTCACCGTTATATTCATAATCGAATACACAAATAATACGCACATCGACCTTTGAAGATATTGCATCAATTTGGCGACACTTTCGTTGCCATTTACCAATGCCTGCATCTAACCAGCGTGCTTCCCATGCATTGGGATCAAGGTTATCCACTTCGCTGACTCCAATATCATTATCAAGTGGTGCTCGATAAAAATTATCAACCAGGGGACCGGCTATTACGGGTTGGTTGTCTTGCTGCCAGTTTTTAATCAGTCCTGTTTGGCGATCAAAAATGAGCGTTAAACCTGCCCCTTGAATACTAATAGTTTCCTTATTTTCAGTAAGGCTAACGTTTGCTTGGGTGCTTAATTGAGAACTTAGCTGATAACTTGGTTTTGCAAAAGCAGTACTGATTAAGCTTTGGCTATTCGCTAAAACAAATTGTTCGGTTGCCATTACGTGGCCTGCTGCTGCAAAACTGCAGTTGTTGACCAGTTCAACGTCTATATTCAGATGATATTGAGCACCTGTTTCAAATTGAGTCGAAGGTTTAATGACAATGTTGGCTGTACTGTGTGGTGCGATACTCAAGGTGACATCGCCTTGCTCGACCGCAACACCATTTTGGATCAGTCGCCACACTAGCTTTTCGTTATCTGTGGTTCTAAACAAGTAGTCACTAAAAATAGAGAGCGTATATTCGTTTTGAGCTAAGGTCTTTGTTTCTTTCTTTTTAGCGATAGGCGCTAAGGCAAAACGTAAATGTTGCTGGCTGTATTTAGCTTCAAACAAACTAGGATGAGCAGTACGATCAGGAAACAGTAACCCATTGATACAAAATTGCCGATCGTTCACTGTATCGCCAAAGTCACCACCATATGCCCAATAATGCACACCGTTTTCATCTGTTTTTGATAAACCTTGGTCAACCCAATCCCAAATAAAGCCCCCCTGCAAACGCGGGTATTCTTTAAAGGCTTGCCAATAATCATCAAAGCTACCTAAGCTGTTACCCATCGCATGGGCATATTCACATAAAATAAGCGGCCGAGTTTCGCCTGGTAAGCTGAGCCACTTTTTAATTGAATATTTAGGTACCGCTTCGTCTTCAAGATCATAATCAACTCGTGCATACATGGGACAAATAATATCCGTAGCAGAGGTATTGGCACCACCGCCTTCATATTGCACTGGTCGTGATGGGTCAAAGCTTTTTGACCAAGCGTACATAGCATCATGATTTGCACCATATCCGCACTCATTTCCTAACGACCAAATAATAATAGAGGCATGGTTTTTATCGCGCTCTACCATTTGCGTATAACGTGACATAAATGCACCAGCCCATTGAGGGTCAGCAGCTAATCGGCTCATAGGAAACATACCGTGGGTTTCTAAGTTGGCTTCATCCACCACATAAAGCCCTAACTCATCACATAACTCATACCAACGAGGATGATTGGGATAGTGGGCGGTACGCACCGCATTGAAGTTGTTTTGTTTCATCAGCTTAATATCAGTAATCATGTCTGATTCGACTACCGCATGGCCGTTTTCTGGATGATGCTCGTGGCGATTAACACCGCGTATTAGCAGTGGCTTGCCGTTTACACATAATTGCCCATCAGACATCTCAACTTTTCTAAAACCAATGTCATAACCTTCTGCGTCGACGATGTTACCTTGCTCATCCTTTAGGCTCACCACACAGCGATACAAATTAGGGGTTTCAGCGGTCCACTTTCGAGGGTTTTCTATTGAAATACTCTGGAATACCACATCATCCCAACCTCCTTTTTCATCTACTCTTTTATTGTTAGTGCTTTGAGTGTGAGGTTCACAGAGGGCTGTGTCGCCATCAAATACTTGTACGTTTACAGTATAATTATTTGGGGCATTGATGGTCGTTTTAATGGCCAAAGTAGCATCGCAATAACAAGCGTCTAAATCGGGGGTGATAAATACGTCGCGAATTTGATGTTGCGGTTTGGTCAGTAAAACGACATCTCGAAATATACCACTAAGCCACCACATATCTTGGTCTTCAAGGTAACTGCCATCGCTCCAACGTATCACCATTACCGCTATTCGGTTTTTACCCGCAATCAAATATGGTTGTAAATCAAACTCGCTGGGTAAACGGCTATCTTGCGAATATCCCACCCACTGACCGTTGCACCACAAGTGAAACGCCGAATTCACTCCATCAAAAATAATATGATTACGCTGGCTCAATTGTTCTTGAGTCACTTCAAATTCAGTTCGGTAACATCCGGTTGGATTATCGCTGGGGACAAAGGGCGGATTGACCTCAAAAGGATACTTTACGTTACAATAAATAGGCTTATCAAAACCCTGAAGTTGCCAATTTGAAGGTACCGGTATTTTTTGCCAGTTAACCTGAAGAGTTTCACTAAGAAATGATGCATCTACCGATTCGGGTTTATCAAATAGTTTAAATGCCCATTGACCATTTAATAGTTGCCTTTGAGGGTGTTGTTTTTGACGAGCATCGGCAAGAGATTGATAGCCATTAAGTGGACTATGCGCACTGACTGTATTTATTTGCGTGGTTAATTGCGTTTCCCAATCGCGGCGCTGAATAATGTGATCTAATGTCGTCATAGTATTTTCCGTAGGCATGTTGAATGCGTAATCTAACGTTGTGTTTATGTTACCTAATATAGCTAAAACACTAGCTTTATATTATGCTTAAAACTCGCATATTTTTATCCAAAGCTATCATCTAATTTATGAAAAACCGTATTAAAGACCTCTTAGATATTGGTCAAAACTGCTATGAACGCTTCATTGATTTAGATGTTCTTGCTGAAATGAAACACCTAGACATTTCTTTAGCAGGATGTTCTAACCTATCAGGAAAATATTGCGTTGCGCGCACCGCCCCCCTTGAACATACGTTGTTTTATACCCTGAAAGGGCAAGGTAAGTTAACCACTATAGACAACGAATACTTATTAGTTGCCAATACTTTAGCAATTTTGCCAACCAAGCAGAGTTTTGAGATAAGTATAGCTGGGGAGCAATGGGACATTATTTGGCTAAACCTTGCGAATACAAAACGTTGGCAACATATTGCTTTGAAGCAAGCAATCGTCATTAGCGATCAACAGCTTAAGCCATTACATTTTGCCATGGAACTTTTGTATAGCGAACCGGATGCGAGGTTGCGCGAAGGTGTTATGCCAATATTAAGCCATTATCTGAATGCTATCCTGCGAGGTGACAATCAAAACAAGACTAATAATCGACTGCATAACCTATTTCAAGATATTGAAAAACGTCTTCAGTACAACTGGACGATAGAAGCTATGTGTGACCAGTTACACTATTCACCGCCGCATTTACACCGTTTGTGCCAAGCACAATTTGGTAAAAGCCCCATACAAAAACTTATTCATTTACGCATAGAGCGCGCTAAGAGTTTATTACTCAATACTCGCTGGCCTGTTCAACATATCGCCAGTTACGTGGGGTACACAAATATTTTTAACTTTTCAAAAAGCTTTAAAAAATTAGTCGGTGCTTCACCAAGTGAGTTTAGACGTGGCTAAACTAGAGTTTAGTCAGAAAAAAATGTAGCTTAGCTATCTTCACATTAGAGACATTCTTTATAAAATACATCAAACCTTTTTGTTTAGATTTACCTCTTAAAAACTGACCACATTTCACTGTTTTAAAAAACAAATGTAGTCAATATCAAGCGACTAAATATCCGCAGCAATTAGGCTTAATATGTTTTTAGGCAGCTTGCCTGCTTACACGTATAGTTATCTCGGATTGGCGAAAGTAGGCATTCAGGAAAGAGTAACGCTTTCACCTACATCAATAATAATTATGGCAGCAGACTCGACCAAGGAGATATGGGTTTAGTCAAAGCTTGTAATAATGAGTTGACTGTCATCTAACCCACAATGTCCCCACCCAAAATATTAATGACCGCGGTCGTCTCAACATATTATTTTCCAGATGTTGAAAGAGTAGATTCACGTTTAACTAATTGGGGCCTAAAGTGTAGGTGAGGAATACTGTCTAAACTGGTTTTAGGTGAACGTAAATGCACTAAATGTTGAATCAAAAACGCAGCTGCTTTGCGCGCAATAGTATTCGTTGGCTGTGCTGCAGTGGTTAACATTGGCCAAGTTTGACGGGAAAATGGACTATCCTCAAAACCTGCAATAGCCATATCGTCAGGCACATTGAGACCTTGTAAACGCACCGCAAATAGTGCTCCCGCCGCTATTTCATCGTTACAGGAAAATATCCCAGTAGGAGTCTCAGTTAAAGATAATAACTGTTTAGCTCCTTGAACTCCAAACTCAAAAGAATAAGAGCCATCAATCTGATAATCCTCAATAATAGGAATATTGTACTTCTTCAAAGCATTTAAATAACCGAGTTTGCGCTCATGGCTTGAACGGTGATTCTCGTCGCCTCGTAAAAACGCAATTTTGGTATGGCCTTGCTCTATTAAGTGTTCGGTGATGTCAAAAGCGGCATCTCTATCATTAATATACACACAGGGTGACGATTCTTGACTTACCTCACTGGCTGAAATAATCCGAATAAAGGGAATATTCATATCATCTAGCGCACTCAGTACATCCGGCATTTCCGATAGTGGCGGTGAGATGATCAAGCCCGCTAATTGCGAGCGTTTAATCATAGTAGCTAATTCATCTAAGATATTTTTGTTATTGGCTGAACATGGGTAAATAACCAATTCATAGCCGCGCTCTCTGCATTCTGCCAATATTCCATTTTGCATATCCAGCACATAATAGGCGTTTGGATTGTCGTACACATACCCTAAAGAGTAAGATTTACTTCCCGCTAAATTTCTTGCTGCGTTATTAGGCTGGTAGTTTAATTGCAGAATAGCGTCGTTAACTTTTTGCAGCGTCTCCTTACGAACTGACCCTTCATTATTGGTTACACGCGAAACGGTTTTAAAAGACACACCTGCTAATTCAGCCACATCTTTAATGGTAGTTTTTGTTTTCATTGTTGTATCAAGCACCATTTTTATATTTAGTCACGGGTACTAAGCCAAACGCTTAAAGTTAATTTTAACTCATTCAATTTCGATTACTTAAATAATCTTTTTATACTTTTTTTTGAGGCGGATACAAACATTTTGTTAGTTAAACATACGGGTCAACATGTATTTATTTTTTATAAAAAATGTTGCGGAGTTTATTTATATCATTTAGGTTCAAGCAAATGACAGCGCTGTCAGAAATAGATAGGAGGATATATGAACACGTCAGTGACGGTAAAGAGTCATTAAAGTAATGGGTTTGCGCGAAGGAAAACTTGGTATTGGCTAGCGCAAGCATTAAGCAACGCTCCTTCATTATCAGGCCTGCATAGCTGGAAAAATGAAGATGAAACGTTGGTACTTTAGTCTCTGTCAGTTATCAAGTGGTGAGTTACACCACGCAAAAATAAAGAACCACTGATACGCAAATTATTATTCTAAAATAATACAGTTTGGAATTTAGTTTAAAGGACGTTTTATGCAAATTATTATTTATAATAATGCTCAACAAGTTGCCGAAAGTGCTGCGCAATGGGTAAAAGAGCTAATTAAAAAGAAACCAAATCCTGTATTAGGTTTAGCGACAGGTAGTACACCCATTCGTTTATATAAACAGTTAGTTGCGCTGCATAAGGCGAACGACCTTAGCTTTAAAAACGTCACCACATTCAACCTAGATGAATATCACAAAATAGACCCAGCTAATCCACAAAGCTATCGAAGCTTTATGGCTGAAAATTTATTCAATCATGTTGATATTGAACTAAATAACACCCATTTACCAACCTGTGCACCAGGCGAAAACCCAAGAGTACAAGGATTAGCTTACGAAGAGAAAATCAAACATCATGGCGGTGTTGATTTACAAATTTTAGGTATCGGTGCTAATGGGCATGTTGGTTTTAACGAGCCAACGTCAAGCTTGTCGTCACGTACCCGTATTAAAACATTGACCCAACAAACGATTGCCGATAACAGCCGTTTATTTAAGGCCGATGAAAAGCAACCCACCATGGCAATGACTATGGGTATTGCGACTATTATGGGTGCTCGTTATGTGCTGTTAATGGCCACAGGTGCTAACAAAGCAAGTGCGGTTAAAGATATGATCACCGGTGGTGTTTCAGCCATGTGTCCAGCATCTGCGTTACAAATGCATGAAAATGCTATTGTATTATTAGATGAATCTGCTGCCAGTGAATTAAGCAACCAAGGTTACTATCAGTGGGCAGATAACGAGAATCGTAAGTTAATTGAAGATTACGGGTATTTTCATAACTATTAGATACTAATCTATAGGTGCAAATCATTAACAAAGTAGCTCAGTAAGTGCAGTACAAATTCAAAACGTTGCAAATAGTTAAATAACAGGTGGATAGATTCAACTATAAATATGCGTAAATTTACCAGTCAATCGTGGATAAAAAAATGTATCGTTCTAAAGAAAGAGGAATTGTTTTTTGACTAATACACCAGGCATCTTTATAGGCATTGATGGCGGCGGCACAAAATGTAAAGCACGCCTAGAAGATGCACAGGGAAACCTTTTAGCTGAAGCTACTGCAGGTCCGGCTAATGCTGCGCGCAGCTTAACAGGTTCGGTTGATGCGGTTCTTGAAGCCAGTCAAAAAGTCATCGCCATGGCGAATATCAAAGGACTAACCGTAAACAACATCCATGCGGGAATTGGCTTGGCAGGTATTAATATTCCACAAGTTAAACAAGCATTTCTTAAACAGTCTCTACCCTTCGCTAGCTCGCACGTAACGACTGATTTACATATTGCTTGTCTCGGCGCTCACTTAGGTCAAGACGGAGCCATTGTAATAGTAGGCACTGGCTCTTCTGGGATAGCTATCCATAACGATCAGCATCTAGAAATAGGAGGCCATGGTTTTGTGATCGGCGACAAAGGTAGTGGCGCATGGCTTGGAAAAATGGCAATTAGTCATTGCCTAGAAACATTAGATGGTATCGCCCCTAAAAATCTTCTCTGCGAACATATAATGAGTTTACTTAATTGCGACAATGCTTACGACTTGGTTAATTTAACCTTAGAAGCAAAACCAGCATTTTATGCAACAACGGCCCCGCTGATATTTCAATTAGCGGCAAATCAGCAAAAAGATGCATTACTATTAGTCAATCAAGCAGCCAATTATATAAACAAAATTTGCCAACGATTATTGAGCGGTAACTTAGATCGCTTATCTTTGATTGGTGGCATTTCGCAGCCTTTGATACCTTACTTGGATAGCCAACTACAAATTATCATTCAGCCCGCTAAAGCGGCCCCAGAGCAAGGCGCAATTCTATATTCCAAGATAAAATTAGCTAGCCGAGTCGTATCATGAAGAATACTTTGATAGCACATAAAATAGCACAATCACCCGATATGATTTCACAGAAAATGGGGCTAGAACCCAGCAATTTTTAGTTTAAAAAAAGTTACCAAAACATTATAGAGGCTCAGATGCAGCGTTTTTTTGCAGAACAATTGTTTGATGGAATAACCATTAAAACTAATCAAATGATCAGTGTAGAGGACGGCACAATATACTCAATTGAATCAGCGCAGTTGCAACACGATGCGATTCAATTATCTGGTCTGGTCGCGCCTGGTTTTGTGGATGTGCAGGTCAATGGTGGTGGTGGTTTATTATTCAATAATCAGCCCACCCTAGATACGTTAGTTACAATGAGCTGTGCCCATCAACAATTTGGAAGCACCGCAATATTGCCTACGCTTATCACCGATGATTATGCGACGATGCAGCTAGCTGCTAATGCATTGGCATCTGCCATCGCTCAAAATGTAAGAGGCATTATAGGCATCCATTTTGAGGGACCTCATTTAAGTCAGCCCAAAAAAGGTATTCATCCAACACAGCATATTCGTCAAATTAGTCCTGAAGAAATGGCTTTGTTTAAACGCACAGATCTGGGTTTAGTGTGTGTTACATTGGCCCCTGAAAATGTATCGGTCGAGTTAATTAAGGAGTTAGTGCGAGCAAATGTAAGAGTGTGTTTAGGTCACTCTAATGCAAATTCGGCCCAAACGCTTGCCGCACTTCAAGCAGGAGCTCAAGGGTTTACCCATTTATTCAATGCCATGTCGCCTTTGCAAAGTAGAGAAGCGGGTATGGTTGGGGCAGCATTATTAGACTCATCTAGCTATTGTGGTTTGATTGTTGATCACGAACATGTGGATATCACCAGTTGCCAATTAGCAATTAAATGTAAAACCCCCGACCGCATCATGCTGGTTACGGATGCAATGTCGCACGTAGGTAGTGAACAAATTGAATTACAATTTGCTGGCATGCAAATCAGTCGCCAAGGCAATAAATTGACCATTGAAGGCGGGCGATTAGCCGGTTCGGCACTTGATATGGCGACGGCCGTTCGTAACAGCGTACAAAATTTACATTGCTCTGTGCAAGATGCACTCAAGATGGCTTCTACTACACCAGCTACATTCCTAGGCTTGCACCAACAAAAGGGCTATTTGGCTCCAGGGTTCGATGCAGATTGGGTGGTATTAACCGACCAATATTATGTGAATGCCACTTATATAGCGGGCGAGCAAGTATCCCCTTAAACACAGACTTAGCCCTAGAATTATCTTAAAGGTGAACAATGCAAACAATCAATAGACAGCAGCCTAAACCAAGTGCATTTTTACCTATGCTTATTATAGGTATGTTGTTCTTTGTATTTGGTTTTATCACATGGCTTAACGGCGCCTTGATCCCATTTTTACAAATTGTCTGTGATTTAACAGAGTCCCAAGCCTTGCTGGTAGCGTTTTCCTTTTATATTGCTTATGTAGTGATGGCGTTGCCCATGTCTTGGGTGTTAGACAAAGTAGGCTACAAACATGCTATGTGTTTAGGTCTAGTGGGAATAGCCTTAGGATGTTTACTGTTTATCCCAGCGGCCTATTCTCAGGAATTTGCTGTGTTTCTTGTGGCGCAGTTTATTGTGGGTACCGGGCTGACTATTCTTCAAACGGCATCAAATCCCTATATTGTTAAAATTGGTCCACAAGAAACCGCAGCCGTGCGCATTTCTATTATGGGTTTACTGAATAAATTTGCTGGTTTTCTTGCACCCATCGTTTTTACTGCCTTAGTATTGGGTGAGTTTGCAGGCGTAAATGCTCAGTCTATAGCAGCATTGTCAGATGCCGAACGTGTCACCCAAATTACCGCATTGGCTGATGGAATAATTTTGCCTTATGCTTATATGGCTCTAGCTTTACTAGTATTAGCCGTTTTATTGAAGTTTTCTTCATTGCCCGACTTAGTTCTTGGAAAGCCCCAATCTGCAGATGCAGAAGCGGGAAGCTTAAAGGCTTATCCACAATTGATACTCGGCGTGGTGGCTCTATTTTTATATGTAGGAGTTGAAGTTATAGCTGGGGATACCATCGGCTTATTTGGATCCCAGTTAGGTGTGGCCAATGCCACATCGTTAACTTCTTATACTATGGCCTTTATGGTGCTAGGATATTTAATAGGCTTAATGCTTATACCACGTTTTATTGATCAGGCTCAGGCGTTAGCTGGTTCTGCTATCTTAGGTTTAGTACTTAGTGTGGCGGTGGTATTTGCCGATGTTGAATCGACTTCAATCTCAAGCCTTTTGTGGGGCTGGATGGGTATTGCTGAATTACCTAATGCTATTACCCTGATTGCGATACTGGGTTTTGCGAACGCTCTAGTATGGCCTGCAGTTTGGCCCTTAGCCTTAAATGGTTTATATAGTTTAACCGCTCGTGGCTCAGCATGGTTAATTATGGGCATCTCTGGCGGCGCTGTTTTACCACTTTGTTATGGTTTATTGGCAGACCATTTTGATAATCAGTCTGCCTACTGGATGATGATCCCCTGCTACAGTTTCATCCTCTTTTATGCCCTTAAGGGACATAAAATCAGGCAATGGTCTTAAATTTATTACAGGTTATTTTAGCTTAAGGTGAAGTGCCTTAGGTTAGTTCACTGCATAATTGTGAATTGTATGACAATACTAGCAACCATCTTTTTTACTAGAGGTATTCATGACTAAAATGCTCTATCCCGTGCCAGAACAAGCGAAGCAAGATTCTTTTTTAAGTGTTGAAAAATACCAAACAATGTATCAACAATCGATTGAATCTCCTGACGAATTTTGGCGTGAACAATCGTCTATTGTTGACTGGTATAAAGCCCCCACTATCATCAAAAATACTAATTTTGCTAAAGATAATCTGCACATCAAATGGTTCGAAGATGGGCTATTAAATGTCAGCTACAACTGTATCGATAGACATTTAGCCAAACAAGCACAACAAACCGCTATTATCTGGGAAGGCGACTCACCCGAGACCGACCAAAATATAAGCTACCAACAATTACATGATGAAGTGTGCCGGTTAGCCAATGGCTTAAAAAATCTAGGGGTAACCAAAGGTGATCGTGTGGCTATTTACATGCCTATGGTACCCGAAGCAGCTTATGCCATGTTAGCTTGTACTAGAATTGGAGCCGTTCACTCTATTGTTTTTGCGGGGTTTTCACCCAATGCGATAGCCGACCGTATTAACGACTGCGATGCAAAAGTTGTGATTACCGCTGATGAAGGCCGTCGTGGTGGCAAAACAGTCCCCTTAAAGCTCAATGTAGATGAAGCCTTAAAAAATAACCGCTGTCCAAGTATTAAACACAACATAGTGTTTCAAAATACGTGTGCTGAAGTAGCATTTAACCCACAAGACTTGTGGTGGCACGAATTGGTTGCCGATTGTGCGACAGAATGCGCGCCAACTGAAATGAATGCGGAAGACCCATTATTCATTCTTTACACTTCTGGCTCTACAGGCACGCCAAAAGGTGTGGTGCATACCACTGGTGGTTATCTGGTATATGCCGCGTTGACTCACAAATATGTTTTCGACTACCATCCCGGCGAAATATACTGGTGTGCAGCAGATGTGGGCTGGATCACAGGCCACAGTTATATGGTGTATGGACCATTAGCTAATGGTGCTACTACGTTATTATTTGAAGGGGTACCCACTTACCCTGATGTGAGACGGATTTGCCAAATAGTAGACAAACATAAGGTCAACATTCTTTATACTGCGCCTACTGCCATACGGGCACTAATGGCCCACGGTGATTATCCAGCAGATGGTACTCACTGTAATTCACTTCGACTATTAGGCTCGGTAGGCGAGCCAATTAATCCCCAAGCCTGGCAGTGGTACCATGAAACCATCGGTAAAAGTCGCTGCCCCATTGTCGATACATGGTGGCAAACCGAAACTGGTGGCATCATGATCACCCCATTACCAAGCGTGACTGCTCTAAAACCCGGCGCCGCAAGCATGCCATTTTTTGGTATCCAACCTGCTGTAGTCGACAAGAATGGCGAAAAGTTATTATTAGCGGCCGAAGGTAACTTGGTGATCTGCGACAGTTGGCCAGGCCAAGCTAGAACAGTTTATGGTGATCATCTGCGATTTATCCAGACCTATTTTAGTACCTATGAGAATCAATATTTTACCGGTGATGGCTGTCGCAGAGATGACGATGGTTACTATTGGATAACGGGAAGGGTTGATGATGTACTTAATGTCTCAGGTCATCGTTTGGGCACCGCCGAAATAGAAAGTGCGCTGGTATCTCACCCTGCTGTAGCTGAAGCTGCTGTTGTAGGTTACTCACACGACATAAAAGGCCAAGGTATTTATGTTTTCGTTAGCCCTGTTGAAGGCCAAAGCTTCAATGATGAACTCACCTTAGAATTAAAAAACTGGGTACGCAAAGAACTAAGTCCTATCGCTACCCCAGATATTATTCAATGGACCCAAGATCTACCTAAAACACGATCAGGTAAAATCATGCGCAGGATATTACGTAAGATTGCCGCCAATGAATATGAGCAACTAGGCGATATCTCGACTCTGGCTGATCCCAGTGTGGTAGAAAGTTTGATAGCCAACAGATTGAACCGCTAAGATAATTAAGCATCGGGTCGAAGCGCTATGACCCGTTGTTTAATGATGTCAGATCACGTTTACATCGTCCTCACCTCAAATGTTATTGATTCAATATCAAAACCTCTGAATCTTTTAATGTTTTAATGTTTTAATGTTTTAATGTTTTTTGACTCTGATAATTTTAAAATGATTGGCTTCACAGTTAAAAATATATAGCTGCGACGCTCTAAAATATTCCATAACCCATAAAAATACTGAGGCGATATTCATGTCCGATAAAAAAGTTAAATTTGAGTTTGAAAAACAGAACAAAAATAGTGTTCGATACAAAGAAGTACCAGAAGATGGCATGCCGGCTATCATAGGCAGTATTTACGTTCAAAAGTGGTTTGCTGGTGATAGTAAAAATATTGACATCACTATCAGCAAAAAGGATTAGAGCTTAATCCTTATAAACTTCACGTGTTTATTGATTTTTTGCGTTATAGGCTAAGCAATAATTATTGTGCTCGCAACAATCTATTCACCCCACATTTAGGTGTTTTAGAGAGCTTTTGAATTAATTTAAACGGTACGCCTTTTGCTGTTATTATTTGAGAAATATCATCCAGCATAGCCATCCACAATTTTGCGGTCATTTCTGAATCGTATAACGCTCGGTGAAAGCCGCCCTCTGACGGAATGTTTTTATAGGCAATTAGTGAACCTAACTTATGATTAGGCGCGTGCTGATATAGACGCCTGGCTACCAGTAAAGAGCAGGCAAAATGACCATCATACGACCTACAAATACGACCTAACTCTGCATCCAAAAAACGTTTGTCAAATGACGCATTATGGGCAACCAAATTGCTGTCCCCTATAAAATCAGTAAACTCATGCATGACTTCATCACAGGAAGCGGCTTGGTTTAACATACGGTTAGTGATCCCAGTATAATTTTCAATAAATGCACTTACAGGTTTACCCGGATTCATTAATGCTTGAAAGCGATCAACCACTTGCCCTCTCTCAAGACGAACCGCCCCTATTTCAATGGCTCTATCGCCCATATCAGGTGACAGTCCAGTAGTTTCAAAATCAAGTACGACAAGGGAGTCGGCGCAGGTTTGCGTCATGTGTAAATTACCTGTGTGATGTCAGCTGGGTATTTTAACAAACAAATGGGTTTTAACCGAAGTCGTATTTAACCCGGTAGCAATTTATCGAAGCACTTGCAGCTCTGATAGAAAAAAATGAGGCAGACGTTGGAGTAAAGATAGAAAAACGAGATGTATATCGGCGCACAAGGTCCCAGCGTACCGTTAATCTAAACTGAGCTCAATATGACTAGAAAAGCACCTTACTTGTTGTGTCATCGGGTCAATAAATTGCAGTGTTTGTGCTAGTAGCTGTAAGGGTTTGCTGTAGTCATCTGGTTTTTTTGGCTGTAACTCTGGATAATAATTATCGTTTAATAGCGGCCAACCGAGACTTTGCATGTGCACGCGTAGCTGATGTGTTTTACCTGTTATCGGATTTAATTCAAATAATGCTTTGTCGGCAGAACGTTTTAGACAGCGGATGCGTGAATGACTATTAGCCATTCCTTCAACGATATGCATCAAAAATCTCGGTTCAGATTTCTCCAAACGATTTTTTATTTCCCAATGCTGGTTGTGCATCACAGGATTGTTAACTGTACAAGCAATGGCTTGATAGGTTTTGGTAACTTGATGTGCTGCAAATAAACGGTGGTAATGCGCACGTGAGTTGGGGTTTACCGAAAACAATACTAAGCCAGCAGTGCCGTTATCAATACGATGCACCGCTTGCAACTGCTGATTACCGGTTTTATTACGTAGTCGGTTTTGCAGGCATTCCTCAACAAATTTACCACCTGGCATCACCGCTAAAAAATGAGGTTTGTGAGCCACTAAAATCAGCTCGTCCTGAAAAATAATATGTTCTGCAAAAGGGATCACCGCTTCACTGGCCACTTCACGGTAATAATAAACTCGTTGCTGGGGCGCGAAAGGAGTTAGCGCATTGATTAAGCTGCCGTCATGCCAATGAACCTTGCCATCAATCATACGTTGCAGCCATACCTCACTTGTTATGCCTGGAAACTTAAGGATAAGAAACTCTAGAACAGTTGCTACACCGGGGTTGTGCTGAGGTAGGCTGAGTTTGGACGGGGAAATAGCTATAGCCATAATGGCACTCGTTGTTGACCCTGTTAGGGTTTTCAAGTCTAACTCTATGACTCATCTATCAAAAGGAGGTAAACGCTGAGAACAGCGCTAACCTTTTCAGAATAAATTTATTCCGGTTTTAAATAAGCGATATCGTCTTCATCGTCCAAGCCAAAATCGTAACCGCCTTCAAAATCATCATTCAATTCATTGGTAATATTTACCGAGAGCTCTAAAATTTCTGGGATAAAAACAGCCCATTTTTTTTGCGTCTTTATGATTGTTTTAAATTCATTAAAATCTAACAAAGACGATTCTTGAAGAAAGATTTTTGTAGTGACTGGCTGCTTTTCAGAAAAATCTGATACACAACGATCAAACTTTTCAAGCACCAGCTTCGAATCTGTAGTAGTCAGATACGTAATAAGTTGAGTGTACCGTTCATGGTTAAAAATCTTCTGCTGGGAATCTATCAACATTAAAGCAACAGCTGAATTGAGCAGTTTTTGCAGCTCAAACTTTAAGTAGTCTTCATCTGTTTCATGTATGACCACATTAGCAGAATATTGTGCCGATATACTTCTAAACAAGTTTAATAACTTTAAACTGTTTTGGCCTTGTTTAACGATATCTGCATGAACTATGGTTATATCTGAGGTGTCGTTAGCTGCTAAAGCGTAACTACTGAGTTTGATCTGTTTAAAATAATCGGCTGAAATCTCTTTCAACCCTGCATATTTCGCCCATCCAGCCCTGAAACAATACACAATACCTTGAGTCTTGATAATGTCTTTTGCTTTTTCGGTGTTATTGTCACAATGACTTAATAGCCCTAGGCTGATAAACCCTAAGACTATTTCACACCCTTTTTTAATGTGATCAGCATAAATAATAGATAAATTGTCAGAAGCGATCCGCAGCGACATATCTGACAATTGTTGTTTAGTTTTATGCACAAACTCCTCAGAAAAATATCCATCTGCTAAGCCATCTTTTAAAACCAAAAGGATAAAAGGTTTGTTCCTCAACTCTGCTATTTTCATGATATCGTCCTTATCATCTTATAGAGGGGCAAACATATCGTCTGTGTCCATTTCAACAGCCGTTACTCTTTGCTTATTTGCATTGTTTTTTAAGGCTGCTTCTATATTTTCTAAGGTGCCATTAGTGCTCACTGCCATCACTTCACGATACGCTTCTGCATCAAGGCTTTTTATTTTTAGAAGCAATTCTTCAATGCTGCCAGATACTTGTTCTTCATCGTATTCGAGTTCAGAAAAATCGTGACCAATAAAAGGCAATGATAAATACAACAAACCAAAATCATCTTGAATAATAGCCTTAAGTATTTCGAGTTGCTTTTCATCATCCTCATAAGAGAGAAATATTTGTGCTAACAAACTGTGGGCTTCGGTTTGTGCACAAAACAATGATTCTTCATCCAAATTTTGCCAATACGAAGGCTCAACATTTAATAATTTTTTAATGGAATCCGCATCCATCAGCCAAGTGGCAATAGAAGGTATAGTGGCATCATGCTCACGCACAATTTTAGCCACGGTTAAAATATCCATTTCAGCAAATACCGCTAACATCGCGGTGTCACCCTGCTCCGATGCAATTTTTTCTAATGAGGTACCCGCACGCCTGCCGCTGTGTTGGGCTTGTTCCGTGATATCGGTGGCGAGAATCAGTGCTTTATTAGTCAATTGGTATTCCTCTAAATAATCTCATATTATTCATCATAGCCGTAGGTTGCATAGGGTTGTTCTGAGTCATCATCAGCTTCAACGTTCTGGGGTAAAGCAGGTAAAGGGGTGGCATCATAAGTATTATAAAAATGAATAAGCAGCACCGCCGTTTTCAACTCATTCTCTGAGTGATTCATTAACGCTGTAATTGTCGCTCTGGCATCTGCATGAACACCAACAAAAGGTTTGATGTCAGCCCAGTCTGGTTGCTGAGTGACATCTACCTTGGCTAAACTTTCTGAATCAATTCTTACGCTACGAGTAATTGCCATCGCCAATTGGTCAACTAAGCCATTAAAGACCGAACTGTTTAAGGCTAATTGTGCTGACAACACCTTTAGATAATTAGTCAGCAAATCAGGGTTTTCAGGATCGGTCAACGACTCCATATTTTCTAAATACATAGAAAAGTCATCAGACAAATAAGCGGGTATGGATGTTTCAAATTTCATGTAATTAATCCCTACAACAAGGCATTGTGCCAAAAAGAATCGGCGATTTCTCTTGGGTCAGTGATAATAGTGTAATTGCTCTTAATATATAAAGAACGCTTTCGTGGGTCGGAAATTATGTCGTATGCTTTTTGGATTAATTGAAATTTTTCTTTTGCCTCTGCCGCATCATTTCTATCGGGATGGAATTGATTGGCCAGTTTTCGATACGCTTTTTTAATTTCAGTGGTGGTCGAGGTTCTAGTGACCCCCAATAGTTCAAAATGGTCCATATAATTTAACGTAAACCTTGTGCATACAATTCAACTAAAAATTGTGTCTATTTATCTCTTGCTTATTTTACCTCTACCGCTGCTGTTTAACAATGCTGAGTTGATATTCGTGACGATTTTAAAGTGTACCCAAGAGAGGTCTGAAAAAGCTATTTTTCTCAATGACTTAACAAAAATCCAAATTAGAAAACGAATGAATACGTTTTTCACAGCCAGATATATAAAATTGAAAGTAAACACGTCAAAAATACAATAACCAGTCTAACTTTTAAGCAAGTTTGTAATTTAAAAAAGTACGTTTGCTATTAATAACCTAAATTGACTGGATCTGCTCTAAAAATCTTTGGTCGTGACTATTCACCTACCACTCCATATTCCAATACAATATGATGAACTCTCAATATCAAGAAGACTAAATAGGATTGGGTGGGTAAAAAATACATTATATGCTATATAATGTATTCAAATATGACTCATGAACGATTACATTAGGTGTTATTACATGCCACTAGCTCTCGCTAGGAACGTCGGCAATTATCTGTATGCTTTAGATTTTTTTGCGCCCAGATTTTACGTCTGGGTATTGTGTATTGTATCAATTCAATTGCCTGCTCAATCATTAAAACAAGAATTAAATAACTTACCCATAATTGAAATCGACATAGCCTCGATGGACTTTCCCCCTAATGCCCACAGAACCAAAAGTGGACGTGTTTCAGGCAAGGCCATAGAAACCATCAGAGCACTTTGCACCATTGCTCATATGAAATGTGAGGTGATTATTTATCCATCGGCTCGCGCTTACATGGGCCTAGAAAATGGTACTAGTGACGCTTTGTTGACTGCCGACATAGCCTCTTTTAAGCGTTGTTGTACCTATGCTGAATGGTCATATCCTTTTGTGGCAGGCTTGATTACCCAATTAGAAATTGAAGATATACCTGTTAACGAAACCATGTTGCAAGGCCATAGTTTAGTCATGGTTAGAGGATGGCAGTCAATTTATGAAGTCTATCCAAACCTCAAAGGCTTAGTCGCCGCGGGTAAGGTTGAACTAATAGAAACCAGTTCAATAGCTTCTGCGATTAAAATCTATAGCTCTGGTAGAACATCATTATTATGGGGCTCAAATATGTTTGAGTGGTATTTTGAGCAACTGTCGATGCAATGGAAGCAGCAAGATTTTAAGCCCTTGATGATAAGCAGCGCAGGTATCTGGGTTTCCAAAAAAAATAACCATCACAAAGAAATACTTTACAGATTTAACCTTGCTTACCAATTGTTAAGAAAACAGAAAAATTTAGGTAAGGACAATTTTCTTGTGCCATCACTGATGAAACAAGTTTATATTGAAGCTTCAACGTCTAATTAACCGTTTCTCGACCTTATACCTTTCAGATTATGCAATCACGAACAGTGTCAATGAAATGCTCCTTTGGGAGATAATCACTGATTTAGCCTACTATTTATATTTTAAAGGGCAAACAACCTTCGAACTTTCTTCTATAAAATATTGCACGCTCTATGACAGTTCAGCGCTCATCTGCTGCAACAGCACATCTGGTTAAGCTCAAAGGTCAAGTCGGTTAACCTCATCAATACCTTCCCCTGCGCTGACTCACAGCCCAGTTGTAATATTACACCTCATCTGACCACCCCAACCACGGACAATGTCCACTTAAAATCGCAAAAGATGCAACAGCCTTGGCTTTTCGGCGTTTTTTTTCGCTACCATTAATGTATTATCATTTTTAGTTCTTTCAGAAATATCTTCGCTAGCCAATAAAATAATGCGCTATTTGCCTACAAATCTTAATTTGTCGGGTAATTAACAGTATCACTCGTCGACCGATACAGGAAAAAGCATACGTAACCTGATAAATATCAAAGCTGGTTTTATGTTCTAAGGTAGTTTTCACTAGTACTCGTAGCTAAGGAATAGCCTATTTTTTTTACAGCCCAATCCATAAACAAACTGTCTGCGGGTATTTTTAAGTACAACTTTAAATAACTATAAAAAGAATGATTTGCATTAACCACTCTTGATGTTTGATGCAATATGATTAATGGATATCTCAGCGTATTAATAATGCTTTCGGAATAATTGAGCTTAGTTTGATGGTCCACAGACAGTTACTTTTTTTCAGCAACTTGAACGATACGTTAAATATCTAACACGACACTAACTCCCCTTATCATGTCAGTGTCGTTAAGACCCAACGGGGGCTTCATGCCCTGAGTCATTCAACAAGTATTGTCTGCTGCTAACACAGGGGGATTTCAATCGGTGAATAAAAAGCTCAAAGCATGGTAAGGATTTAAAAGTTCATTTGTCAAAACGACTTTTACTGAATAAACGAAAATTAGCAAACGAACAAGTCACAGTTTACTGCGTAATGGGTCATATCGTAGTCGAGCTTAATGCCCTTTAAATTCATATAGATAACTTTTTATGAATTTGTGATCAAACTATAAATCCATTTAGAATCAGATGGTTAGATACAGTGGTACACCCGACGCGATTCGAACGCGCGACCCCAACAACCTTATCTATGAAAACAGACTCAAGGGTTTTAAGCCCAGTGGATATTTTACATCTCACTGCATAAGTAGCGATGTGAGCGAATATCCCAAATTGACTTGTTGAAGTCGTCAAACTTTTCGCATGTGGTTAGCACAAATTTATTAGATGCGTGATTAGAGAATGATTTTGATTCCTTCGATTTATAGCACATTAAAATTTTGACTAAAGACAATCTTCGCAGTAAACGGTCAGGTAGTTTGGATATGAATTTACAACATGATTATCTTACTGGTATCGCTGTGGGTAACACTTTTTTAAAAACTTAATAAACATTTATGTCAGCGCATATTCTGCATCAGTCGAGTATAAAAATAATAAACGCTATAAGTGGTCTATGCAGCAAGGCTTTGCTCTCGCTCGCAGAACTGCGAATTTAAGTCAGTTGTCTGAACTTAGAGCAATCTATACATTGGTCTCCTAGTTAATAGTAAACAGGACATTCAAAAGTAATCCTCTTATTTGACACAACGTTTGTAAGTTTGATAGCGTAACTGAGTCAAGGAGAGGTTCACACCTCTCCGGTTATTTTAAACCATAAAGGAGAAATCATGACTAAAAGAAATCTGCAGAAAGCAGCTAAATTCACGGTACCAGGCATGGACGAAACGACTGCAAACCGAGTAATATCCACTTTAGACAATCGTATGGTAGCTCTGCTCGATTTGGCCCTCACACTCAAGCATGTTCACTGGAACGTTGTTGGCCCCAACTTTATCAGCGTTCACGAAATGCTAGATCCTCAGGTAGACGCTGTACGCGACATGACAGACACTATCGCAGAACGAATAGCTACTTTGGGCGGAACCCCAGTAGGCACACCGCAATCTATTTCTGATCGTCGCACCTGGAATGATTATTCGTTGGGTAAAGCATTGGTTATGGAGCATCTAGGCGCCCTTGATTTAGTTTACAACGGGGTAAATAGCGATCATCGCAAAGCAATGATTGAAATGGGAGAGCTAGATCCGGTATCGGAAGATATGCTAATTGGTCAGTTGACTGATATGGAGCAGTTCCAATGGTTTATTCGTGCGCATCTTGAATCTTCTGACGGAGATTTACCCACAGCCAACGACCACACCGAGTCAGCTGCAGCGAAATCTGCAGGTTCTTAAACCTAGCAGATCTGATTATATTTATTTACGATGGCGCCTTTGGCGTCGTCGGATTCCTTGCCATATATTTCCATTCAGCACAAAATTTCACAAACTCATTCCGAACTTAAATAAATAAGCTATCGCTATTGCCCACTTTTATCTGATCCGTCATCGTCGTCTTCTTCCTCAGTGTCTTCATCTTCTACTTTTGGTGTACCATCGGAGTTAAATTCGGCTATTGCTTCACCAGAGGATTTCCAGCCTTCTCTTTCTTCGTCAGATGCTTTGGGCGAGAACAACCCAGTAAAAGCATAGAAAATTCCAATCAGGGGAGCAGTCCAGCAAGCAAAAGCAAGGGGGATGTACAAAAGATTTTCTACATTACCGTCGGCAATAACAAGTCCAAGAGCTGCAATTACAAATGCGCCACCCGCATTCCATGGAATTAGCGGAGACATTAACGTTCCACCTTCTTCAATTCCGCGTGATAAATTCAAGGTTGAATAACCCATACCACGATAAACCGGTGAATACATTCTTCCAGGTAAAGCAATGGATAAGTAGGGGTCGCCAGCTACTAGGTTAGTCGCAAACGCGGTTCCAATAGCGGCAGTTTGAATGCCAGAAAAACTAGTGACCTTACTCTTAATAGCATTAGTAATCGACTTTAAACAACCTGTTTTCTCTAGCGCTCCGCCAAAGCCCAAAGCAATCAATATTAAGGAAATTGTCCACATCATGGATTGAATACCACCTCGATTTAACAGGCTGTCAATTTCTCCAATACCGGTGTTTATTGAATAGCCATTGTTCGCAAAATCAAAAATTGATTGTAAACTCTGTCCCTGAAAAATCATTGCTGTTGCCCCACCCGCTAAAACGCCGGCGAATAGTGATGGCATGGGGGGATATTTTTTATAGCTAAGCCCATCACAATCAAAGCTGGCAATAATACCCATCCTGAAATATACAAGTTTTCATCTAAGGCACTAGTAATAACGTTAATTTTTTCAAATGAAATACTTTGGCTATCGATGACGAAAAATCCAACTAGCAAATATATAATAAGAGCGATTAGCATAGCTGGGATGGCAGTTGCCATCGTATTTTTTATATGAGAAAAAACGTCAGTGCCGGTAACCGTAGGGTCTAAATTAGTGGTGTCGGAAAGAGGTGAAATTTTATCACCAAAAAATGCACCTGAAACTACAGCGCCAGCAGTCCAATATGCAGGAATATCGAAGCCTTCTCCAATTCCCATTAAGGCCAAACCAACAGTACCTTCACTCGCCCAGCTAGTGCCAAGAGCAAAGGAAACTATGGCGCAAATTACCATACCAGCAGCCAAGAATAGTTCAGGCGAAAGTACTTTTAAGCAGAAATAAATAATAATTGGTACCGTACCGCTGGCAATCCAAACGACAATAATCATCCCAACCGTTATCAAAACCGATACCGAAGGTAACGCGACGTGAATAACATGAAAAATGCCTTTCTCTATACCCTTTCATTTCAGTCCTAGCTTAATTCCAATAATACTAGTAATGGCTAAGCCAATAGCAAGGGGGATGTGAGGCTCAAAATTGCTAAAGTAAAATATCTGCGTCCCAAGAATAAGCAGAGTCAACACGACGGGTGTCAAAGCAAGTAATAAGCCTGGTTTTGCATGTTCTGACATTTTCATTTAAATACCTCATCTTTGTTATTCATAAATTTTATTCAATGAAAAATTATCGGTATGCTTAACTCAATTAATTCTCGACACCCTTACATTATTCTTTCAATGAAAAGTGCCAAAGAATTAAGATTAATGGCGAAAAACCTCACGTTGAGTGATGAAAAATAAAGTACAAAAATAATAAAACCTGTACATAATGCATTCAAAAAATGTGGATTTTATGCCGTTATAGTCACTGAACTGACCTCTGGAGGAGCTTAAATTGCGAAGGGTAAAAAGACCTTAGCCGCCATTACGTTTTAATTTAACAACGCTAATTTTTACCTCCTCTATTTCAGAGTAAAAGCTACAACGTTGAGCACAATTTTATTATGAATACTTGGGTGAATTAAGTGAAATTCGGCTCTTTGTATTATGTTTTCTTATCCTGCTTACTGGCAGGTAGTGTTTAATAATATGTTAAATAAAATCATTTTTTAACATTGTTGATTAAAGCGATGTAGTTAACTAATGATTCAAGTTCAGTTTCTATAATGATGGCTTATTAAAAATCGAACGGACGTCTAATGTCAAGATAGTAGTCTTGCATAAACTAAGTGTCTCATAACCAGTACAGTCCTTCTTTACAACCGTCATTCAACTCGCATTCGGATAAGTACGATTGCAGCAATAGCAAGAATAAATATGGCAATTGCCTCATACAGGATATTTTCAGGAGCCATATCTTTGCCCTGCAGAACAATTAATCGAGCTAGTGCCGTAATCGCAATAAAAATAGGGTAAACGAACGCCGAGCGTCGGTCCGAGTAAAATACAGCCACCATGCCAATAACCTCCAGATAAAGAAACATCAACAGTATGTCGGCGAGGCTGATCGTCTGTGCAATATAAATTGCGTGAATCTCAAAGACGACCGCTCCCATAGTCATCAAAACGACGATGAAGAGTATTATCCGCTCAATTAGATGAAAAGCACCTAGCACGAAAGACCTTTCAGTTTTTCCCACATCAGGACCTTCAGTCTGATTAATATCATTAGAGTTTTTATCTGAATTTTCGTTTTCGTCATACTTTTTGTTTGAAGCCATACATAAAACTCATTCGTCAGTGAAAGAAAATTTGTGTTCGGACCAAGTTGGGACAAATGTTTCTTTAAAAACATTGTTGATAGGAACATTTAGCCCAAATACAGAGCCGTGAAATAATATTGCATGAAATTTACGCTGAATAATAGTCTGTCAATGGAGACATCATTCATACATCAAATTTAAAGTATAAGTTCAACTGGTCAATGTAACGCGTTGGTTAAATCACACAGCTGGATCACCACTGTGTAACGTTTTTCTCATTCTTTATTTTAGATGTATAGCGACATGGATTAATTACAGTTGAGAATTAGTATTTAGATCCATCTGTGCATCAGAAACATGACATGTTTTACAAGGGTTTGTCTGAATCAAGAATGCTCTAAACATAATTATCGGCTCCAAAAAAATAACCTTAAAGCAATCGAAATATACTGCGATGTTATTTGTGACTGCGTATTAGAAACACAGTTTACCTCTGAGTAAACGTTGACGTTATTTGAGACAACTACTATTCCAATGTGAAAAACCCCTATCAAAAAGTAGTGTTGTTAACACCAGTAAATACCATTTAGTCATAATGTGAACCCAAAAATCTCTACGTAGTATCCACAATTTGGCATGGATACCCCTAATTGAGCTTATCGATTGCAATATATATATTGGGTCCACTAATTTGTTTTGCATGGGGATATAGCTATGAAAGTACTACCCACTAATGATTACAAATCTATAAATCTGGCGATTTAGACATCGCTATTCGGCTGATTACAGCCGAAAAACTCGAGGTAGGTTATTTTGGTTTTTTTTCGAAGAATTGAACAAGTAGTCGACTTACTTCTTAATGTCTAAACAACCAAAAGTAGCTCAAGGGTGCATTTGAGTCTTGGTAGCCGTCATATTTATTTAAGACTCAACTTAGGTTTAATAGTAACAACAATAAGACAAATCAAAGACGTAAATTTACCAAAAAAGTGGCGTGTTCAGAGGGTAATATTCATTTACCAGCCATAACTGAATCAGGAGAAAATAATGAAAAAGTTAGCAAAGTTATATCGCATGCATACGAGTGAACATATTTGTCCGTATGGGCTTCGCTCGAAAGACTTACTTAAAAGACGGGGCTTTGACGTAGAGGATAACAAACTGACCTCTCGCAAAAAAACCGACAAATTCAAGAAAGAGCACGATGTCGAAACAACACCTCAAACGTTTATATCGGGTGAACGCGAGGGTGGTTATGATGCGCTAAGAGATTATTTTGATATGGAACCTGCGGGGCAAACAGGCACTACTTACACGCCCATTTTGGTAATTTACGCGATTGCGTTTTTAATGGCCATAGCCATAGCCTTTGCTTATACAGAAAGTATCAGCTTAATTAAGATAATCGAACTCTTTGTCGGATTCAGCATGACCATATTAGCCATCCAAAAGCTGAGAGACCTCTACACGTTTGCAAATTCGTTTATTACTTATGATCTGCTTGCAATGCGCAATCTACGCTACGCGTATGTCTACCCATTTGCAGAAGTGTTTGCAGGTATCGGAATGCTCGCGTTGTTATCAGGTTTCATCGTTGGTCCTGTGTCACTGTTCATCGGGACAGTTGGTGCAATTTCAGTATTTAAAGCCGTGTATATTGATAAGCGTAAACTGAAATGTGCCTGTGTAGGAGGTGATAGTAACGTACCCCTTGGTTTTGCATCGCTTACCGAAAATTTATTTATGATCGCGGCAGGTGCATGGATGCTAGCGAAAGCGCTCGGAGCAGGTTAATGAAAAAAAAATTGAGTGAACTTGGGTTACACGAGGAAAATAACATTATAAATGCAGAATCTGGTGTCCTTCACCCCTACTGGCCAAAAGCAAAGGACAGGTGCTCTTTTACCCTGAAGAAGACGGTAGCCTTAATATTTATCGCATGTTTAAGCCTGTTTTTGTTAACGGGCTGCACGGACAATCCAGATCAGTCCCTATCAAACTCTTCTCAAAAGGGTAAAGAGCAAACGCGGCAACGTTCTTTAAAAAAAGTAAATGTCATGACGATAGAACCGCAAATAATATCCATGGCTAACGAATTGCCCGGCCGTGTAGAGGCCTTTAAGACAGCAGAAATTCGTCCTCAAGTGGACGGTATTATTCAATCCCGTTTTTTTGAAGAAGGTAGCCTTGTTGAAGAAGGTCAGCAACTCTACCAGATTGATCCGGCAAGATATGAGGCGGATTATCAAAGCACAAATGCGAGTTTACAAAATATAAAAGCAGAACTGGAGCTTGCCCTTGCATTAGAGAGCCGCTATCGAAGCCTGATAAAGACCAACGCCGTAAGCGAGCAAGAGTTTGATAGCGCGAAGGCAAGTGTGGCACAAGCCGAAGCCGCTGTTTCTCTTGCGTGGGCTGAGGTGAAAATAGCAAAAATCAACCTTGACTACACTAAGGTTTATGCACCTATTTCAGGATATATTAGCCCATCGACAGTGACCGACGGTGCTCTCGTTACTGCGCAACAACAAGCAGCTTTAGCAACAATTAGACAACTTGACCCAGTTTACGTCGACTTGTCTCAGTCTGCGGCCGATGCAAAGACTTTGCAGCAAAGTTTGATGACCAGTCGCATGACCAAAGGCGAAGATGCAAAGTTTGAGGTAACGCTTTTATTTGGCAATAACGATTTTGTCTATCCCCACAAAGGCAGTCTGTATGCTACTGATTTATCCGTAGATGAGAACACGGGTACGATTCGATTGAGGTCTGTGTTTCCAAACCCAAATGCAGCTTTGTTACCTGGTATGTTCGTGCGTGCAACCATCGACAAAATGGGAATTCAAGAAACAATCATAGTGCCGCAAAAAGCCGTCAGTATAGAGGCCGATGGCTCAAAGGCGGTTTGGATTGTTGATAGGAATAATATAGCAAGCAAGCGTGCAGTGATCACCAACAGCACTTACAAAAATAGTTGGGTAATCAAAAGCGGTCTTAAAACTGGCGATACCGTTATTGTAGTCGGGGCAATGATGTTGCAGCCGGGATCCAAAGTCGATCCTAAAAACATCAAATCGAAGGATTCAAATAATATGTCCTCTGGAGCAACGAAATCTGATGACCGTACTACAGCCGATTCTGAAAATAATAAAACAAGCTCAAATTAATGATATCTAAATTTTTTATCAACAGACCAATTTTTGCGTGGGTTATTGCCATTGTTATTATGGGAGTAGGCTCTCTAGCCATTACATCACTGCCCGTTGAGCAATATCCAAATATAGCCGCACCTAAGATATCAATATCGGTCATTTATCCGGGCGCATCAGCGCAAACACTCGAAAACACTGTGACACAAGTAATCGAGCAGAATCTGACTGGTATCGATAATTTACGTTATATCCAATCCCAAAGTTCCTCATCAGGACGTGCAAGTATCAACCTTACTTTTGAGCCAGGAACTGACGCTGATATCGCGCAGGTACAAACACAAAATAAAGTATCGCAGGCAGAGTCATCGCTTCCTCAAGCCGTCCAGCGACTAGGCGTTGCTGTTAGAAAGGCGGGAAGCAGTTACGCACTCATCGTGGGGTTTTATTCAACGGATGATTCATATGGACGAAATGAAATCTCTGACTTCTTGGCGTCTAACCTTGAAGAACCACTTAGCCGGATAGATGGCGTAGGGCAAATTAGGACATTTGGCCCTGAGCATGCCATGCGTATCTGGCTCAATCCACAATCAATGAACAATCTCAACATCACAACACAAGATGTCATTAATGCCGTTCAGGAGCAAAATGTACAGCTAGCTACCGGTCAAATTGGCGGAGCGCCAAGTGTTGAAGGTCAGCAGCTCAACGCTACAATTACGTCTCAATCGTTACTTGAAACCGTAGCGGAATTCGAAGCAATTTTACTAACGGTTAATCAGGATGGCTCCCAAGCAACGTTAGGTGATGTTGCCCGCGTTGAAATTGGTGCTGAAAGTTACAGTATAATTGGACGCTACAATCGCCAGCCTGCATCAGGAATTGCCATCGAGTTGACTCCTAATGCGAATGCTTTACAAACCATTCAAGCGGTTAAAGACAGAATTCAAGAATTTAGCGACATCATTCCTGAGCAATTAGAAATCGCCTATCCAGTAGATATTTCACCTTTTGTGGAAGCGTCAATTTATGAAGTAATCAAAACGCTGGGGATTGCTGTTTTATTGGTTATTTTAGTCCTTTACGCATTCTTGCAAACATCACGTGCGACTTTTATTCCAACGGTGGCAATACCCGTTGTGTTACTCGGGACGTTTGCGTTTCTTTATGCTTTTGGTTACTCCATAAATATTCTAACATTATTCGCCCTTGTATTAGCCATTGGTATGTTGGTTGATGATGCGATAGTGGTTACCGAAAACATTGAAAACAAATTGGAAAATGATCCTGATATGACGCCAAAGGCTGCTTCAATTAAGGCCATGAAAGAAATTTCAGGGGCGCTTATTGGGACAACGGTTGTAATTTGGGCGGTGTTTATTCCTATTACATTCTTTGAAGGTTCAACAGGTGTAATTTATCGACAATTTGCGGTGACGATTTCCGTAGCGATGGGCATTTCGCTTTTCATCGCGCTGAGTCTCTCCCCATCGCTATGCTCCATCGTTTTGAAACAAGGCAAGACAGAAAAGAAAACAGGATTTTTTGGCTTGTTCAATCGGGGCTTTAAAAAATTGAAGGGAGGACATGAAAACTTACTAGTGAAGTTATTGGCAAGTCGAATTGTTTTACCACTAATTTTCTTAGCGATGATTGCGGCTACAGTTAGTTTATTCGTTAAAATACCCACTTCATTTTTGCCTGATGAAGATCAAGGACGCATGTTCACACTAGTTAGCGGGCCTGTAAGTTCAACGCTGCAACAAACCGTTGAGAAAAATAAGCAAATCGAGGACTTCTATTTAGACCAGACAAACGGTGCGGTTGAAGGAATATTTACTGCCGCTGGCTTCAGCTTTTCTGGGAACAGTCAAAATGTGGGTATCAGTTTTATTAAAATGAAACCTTGGGCACAGCGCGGAGAAAATCAAAGCGTCTTCCAGATTAGCGAACAAGCTGGCAAGGCATTGTCAACTGTGCCAGACGCCATGATCATTCCAATTGTGCCGCCGGCAGTATCAGCGCTAGGAAACTCAAGTGGTTTTGAATTTCAACTAGTCGATAGGGCAGGTTTGGGACAAGAAGCCCTTAATGATGCAATGCAGCAATTTATTGGAGAAGCAAACCAAAGTGGTCTACTAAATAGGGTTCGCTTCAACGGACTGCCGCCTAGTCCACAATATGATATTGATATCGATTCCGGTAAAGCGCGAGCGCTAGGTGTGCCAATTGCAACAATTAATCAAACCTTAAGCACCGCTCTTGGGGGTTCTTATATCAACGACTTCATAGAAAACGGCCGCATAAAAAGAGTATACGCGCAAGCGGACGCTGAGTATCGGATGCTGCCAACTGATATAGAACGATGGCACGTGCGCAATGCATCGGGTGAAATGGTGCCTCTGTCAACGTTTGGATCAGGTGAATGGACATACGGCCCATCCAAGCTAACGCGGTTCAATGGAAAATCATCCCGTGAAGTTCAAGGTGAAGCAGCAAAAGGCATCAGTTCAGGTGAGGCTCTCAATCAAGTCTCAAAATTGGTTGAAAACTTGCCAGCAGGGATAGGTTTAAAGTGGACCGGACTATCGTATGAAGAAAAACAATCGGGTGGTCAGGCAGGGATAGTTTATATGATTTCAATCATAGCCGTGTTTCTAGCGTTAGCAGCTTTATACGAGAGCTGGACAATTCCCTTGGCGATTATGTTGACTGTGCCTCTTGGTATATTTGGTGCTGTTCTAGCAACGTGGGGAGCAGGACAAGCTAATGATGTGTATTTTCAGGTAGGCTTGTTAATGACGATTGCTTTAGCGGCCAAAAATGCAATTTTGATTATTGAGTTTGCAAAAACTAACCTTGAGGAAGGCATGAGTGTTTATGATTCTGCGGTAACCGCCGCGAAGCAAAGACTTCGCCCTATTTTGATGACGTCATTGACATTTATTTTGGGCGTTATGCCGTTGGCATTTGCTTCGGGCCCTGGCTCGGGTGCACAGAATGCAATATCAATTGGTGTACTGGGTGGTATTACGGCCACAACAATATTGGTTTTATTTTTCGCGCCATTCTTCTTCATATGGGTCATGCGCTTATTTAAGACTGAAGAGTTAAAAAGTGACCATCAAAGTTAGGGCACAAATTCAATTTTATTCAGGGTAAAACAAGTGTTTAGGTTAGGTGCTTTTCTATGGGTCAAAGTGTATTCAGATATTTTAGTGAGCTGGGATTCAATGGTGAGTCTTACTGCTATTTTGATTAGCGAAAAATATTAACTTAATCTGCATAAAAATGATGAGGATTACAATGTGAGCTTCTGTGGATTCACACCAACTGAATTTTACATTCAATCGAAGCAGTAAATTAAATTGTAATTAACGTATGTAATTGCAAAACATTATTTAAAAAATATTGAGGTGAAGCATATGCTATTTAATAATTCAAACATCACGGAGTCCCCTATTCGTCAAAAAATTCGCGAGTTCTATCGTATTGATGAAGGTGTCGCGGTAGAGCATATTTTACCCTTGGCAGAAGTTAACGATGATGCTGCAAGCAGGGCGTGGGAAAAAGCCCGTAAAATGTCCCTGAAAATACGTAGAGACGAATCAGGAAACGGTGCAATAGACGCCTTACTGGCAGAATACACATTATCAAGTGAAGAAGGTGTGGTGTTGATGTGTTTAGCCGAAGCCTTATTACGTGTACCAGATAAGCAAACTCAAGATGCCCTAATTAGTGACAAAATATCTAAAGGGCAGTGGGACAGCCATATAGGCAGCAGTGATTCACTGTTCGTTAATGCCTCATCTTGGGGGTTATTAGTTACCGGAACGATGGTTGACTATGCTGATGAACGTGAAAAAGATAGCTTTAGTTTATTGAAGAAGATTATTGGTCGATTAGGTGAGCCTGTCATTCGCAAGGCAATGAACTACGCCATGCAAATTATGGGTGAGCAGTTTGTTATGGGCGAAACTATTCAAGATGCAACTGATCATGCTGCCAAGAAAGAGCGACAAGGCTTCGTATATTCTTACGACATGCTAGGTGAAGGTGCGCGAACCATGGTAGATGCTGAAAAGTATTTTAAAGCTTATCAAGTTGCCATAGATGCCATTGGCGCAGTTGCTCGTGCGTCGGGTAAGAACGACCCTCGCAAAGTGCCTGGTATTTCAGTTAAGCTTTCTGCTATCCATCCTCGTTACGAATTTGCACAAAAAGAACGGGTAATGACTGAAGCGGCTCCCAAACTTAAAGCTCTTTGCTTGCAAGCCAAAAGCTATAATATTGGTTTAACTGTTGATGCGGAAGAATCTGAGCGATTAGAACTATCCCTTGATGTTATTGAGGCGGTATTTAGTGATGATGAGTTAGCAGGTTGGAATGGCTTTTCGATGGCCCTACAAGCTTATCAAAAACGCGCCATTTTTATAGTTGACTGGTTACGTGAACTAACCATGCGTGTTGACCGAAAAATGATGGTGCGCTTAGTAAAAGGTGCTTATTGGGATACTCAGATTAAAAACAGCCAAAAAGGAGGTTATCAGCATTTTCCAGTATTCACACGCAAGGCTTCTACTGATGTATCTTACCTCGCCTGTGCGAAAAAATTATTAGAATATAGAGATACCATTTTTCCACAGTTTGCTACGCATAATGCTTATACTGTCTCGACTATTCTTGAACTGGCGGGCGATGACAAAACAAGTTTTGAATTTCAATGTCTATATGGCATGGGTGGCTCGTTATATGATCAAGTTGTTACCAATGAAAATGTTCAATGTCGCGTCTACGCACCGGTTGGTCCTCATAAAGATCTACTCGCCTATTTAGTGCGTCGTTTGTTAGAAAATGGTGCTAACTCTTCTTTTGTTAATGCCATTATTGATGAGTCACAACCGGTCGAATCTTTACTTCGCGATCCTGTTGAAAAAATGCATCGCTTAAAAGACAAATATAACGGCCAGATAATCAAACCCATCGCGTTATACCATGATGAAAAAGGTGTCGGTCGAGATAATTCCATGGGCCTAGATTTAACAGATATCAATACAGTAACCCCTTTAAAAACATCACTGGATAACTGGAATCTGAATAACTTGTTCTCTGAAAATGATGTACCAGAAGGGTCAATCGCTATTAGAAACCCATCAAAGCAGAGTGAAATCATTGGTTTTCAACGACATCACAGCAAGGATGAAATGCTCGCGATGATCGAAACCGCTCAAAACGCATTTGGTTCATGGTCACAAACGCCTGTATCTGAACGCGCGGCCTTATTATGCCGTGTTGCCGATGTTCTTGAACATCATATGGACGAGTTAATTGCTTTATGCATCAAGGAAGCAGGGAAAACGGCACAAGATGGTATTGATGAAGTCAAAGAGGCGGTTGATTTTTGTCGCTATTATGCACAACAAGCGATTGAACTTGCAGAAGATGATCGTTTAGAAGCCCGTGGTGTGATGTTATGTATCAGCCCTTGGAACTTCCCGTTAGCTATATTTATAGGGCAAGTGACTGCTGCCATTGCCACGGGTAATACGGTGTTAGCTAAACCAGCCGAGCAAACGAGTTTAATTGCATTGCGCGCTATTGAACTAATGACATCTGTTGGATTACCACATGGCGTTGTTCAAGCAGTCATTGCACGGGGTAGTGATGTGGGTAGTGTTATTATTCCTAATGCACGTATTCAAACGGTTATTTTTACTGGCTCTATTAAAACAGCGACTATAATTTCGCAAACATTGGCTGATAGAGGCGGCGATCAAGTACCCTTTATTGCTGAGACGGGTGGTCAAAACTGTATGTTAGTTGACTCTACCGCCCTACCTGAACAAGTCGTTGATGATGTTATTTCTTCAGGATTTCAATCTGCAGGTCAGCGTTGTTCCGCACTTCGAGTGTTATTTTTACAAGAAGATATTGCTGATAATGTTATTACAATGCTAAAAGGCGCATTAGCAGAATTGCATGTGGGTAACCCAGAAAAACTGAGTACTGACGTAGGTCCTGTCATTGATCAAAAAGCGCTAGATTCACTCAATGCTCACAGTGACTATATGAAAACCCATGGTCAACTATTATACCAATGCGATATTTCTGATGAGATAACAAATGAAATAGCAGATAACGATCATTTCTTTTTTGCCCCGCGACTTTATGAAATAGAAAATATTAGCGCGCTGAAGGAGGAAGTATTTGGCCCTTGTGTCCATATTGTTCGCTTTAAAGGCGATGAAATAGAAAAAGTCATTGATGATATTAACGGCACAGGTTTTGGCTTAACTATGGGTATCCATACCCGCATTGAACAGCGAGCCATAAAGTTGGCGAAACTATCACGAGCAGGTAACGTGTATATAAATCGTAATATGATTGGCGCTATTGTGGGTGTGCAACCTTTTGGTGGCCGTGGTCTTTCAGGTACAGGGCCAAAAGCAGGTGGCCCCTATTATTTAACGCGTTTAGTTAAAGAAATAACAACGCTCGGTGCCAAGAAACTTAATTTATTACCACAGCAAGCAGAAGCCCCAAACAGCGATACGGATGCCGAAGCAGTATTATTGATGGACAGAGCGAGTACAGCAGAAAAAATATGGCGCTTGACCAAGTTAAATACCCGTATATCTTGTGTTAGTGAAGTATTAGCAAAAATAGCTCATATCGATATCATTGATAATTTAGCAGACGATTTAACTCATACTTTACAAGCGGCACGCTCACAATTAATTGATATTGAAAAACACTTGAAGGAACCAAGCGTTTTACCGGGTCCAACAGGTGAGTCTAATATTCTATATTTAGAAAATCGTGGCAACATCATCTGTTTTGCTGACGAAAATGTTACTTTTCACTTTTGGCTGCTTTCTGTCGTAACGGCTTTGGCAACCGGTAATACAGTGATCTCGGTTGTTTCTGACTTATTTTATGATGAAGCAATCGCTTTTAGAGATGAATTTATTGCAACAGGGGAAGATGAGAATATTTTTCAAATTGCCCGGTTATGCCATTTAACAACGTTGCTGGCACAACCTGGATTATCAGGTGTTGTTGTTGATAGTCATTGTGACCGTAAACATTATATCAGTGAGAAATTGGCAGAACGTCAAGGTGCAATTTTACCGGTGATCAGTTCAAAATATTTTGATAATTTAATACAACGATTATTAACAGAAAAAGCTATCAGTATAAATACCACTGCTACTGGTGGTAATACGTCACTCATGACCTTAGATGAAGAAGATTAAGGATAAAGGAGCGGTTCGTTTTGGATACTAACATTCAAAGCGAAGCCGTCGCGTCTACATTCCGCGTTTTTTTCAGATAACTAATTATCAAATTTTTAAGGAACCATTAATGAGTTTTAAGCTTTTATCAGCCAACAAGTTAGCACTTAGCCTAGCCGTTACCACCGCACTTAGCACTCCTTACGCGCAGGCTGGTGTTGCAGAGAAAGGTAAACATCACTGCGGGCTTTATCTACACTCAAGATAGTTTTAGTTTGACAGTTCATGCATATCGTATTGATATTGATGATCGTGTTGTATTATCTGAAAATTTAACGGGCCCAGCCGTACAGCAAATTTTAGCAAATGCTGGCGAGTTAAATACTGAAAGTGTCCGTTATTTTACCAATGCTATTGATTCACGCACCCAAGGTGTAGATATAGTTGCAACCTATACTCTTGAACTAAATAATCTAGGCGATTTACGCTTAAACGCTGCTGCTAACTTCAACGATACCGAAGTAACGAATATCGAACCCTGCACGACTTAACTCGTTAGGTGATGAATACGTGGTATTTGCGCGCCGTGAAGTTGGTCGTTTTGAAGAAGGTACACCTGATAGCAAATGGAACTTATCCGCTGTTTGGAGTTTTGACGAATGGCAGATCACGTTGCGCGCTAATCGTTACGGTGAAGTTGCTAATATTTCAACAGCCGCAGAGCGTGATGAATACTTAAATACTAAATGGATAACCGACCTAGAAATAGCATACCGGCCAGACCAGCATTGGAAGTTTTCTTTAGGTGCTAACAACCTGTTTGATCAATATCCGCAGGCAACTGTAGACAACATTGGTTATTCAAACTTTAGCCAAATATTCCCATATACAGCCTATTTGCCATACAGCTTAGATGGCCGTTTTCTATATGGTAATATTACCTATAGTTTTTAATCTATTATTTACGTAATTAAGCACATTAAAAAGGCTTTATGTACAAACCAAAATATTGTTAGGACTTTTTTGCCAATATTAGAGTTTGAGAGTTTGAGAGTTTGAGAGTTTACATTCAGTCTTTATGTCCCATACTGTTGTTGTCTTAAATTTTTAAGAGACTATGGAGTTATTATGAACACAACAGGATATGCAGCAAAAAGCCAAGGCTCTCAACTCACTGAGTTTTCTTTCGAGCGCCGCGATTTACGAGACAACGATGTAGAAATTGAAATTCTTTACTGTGGTGTGTGCCATTCAGATTTGCACGCTGTTCGAAACGATTGGGGCGGCAGCAAATATCCTCTAGTACCTGGACACGAAATTGTAGGTAAAGTAATGTCGGTAGGTAGCGACGTTACAAAATATAAGCAGGGCGATACAGTCGCTGTTGGTTGCATGGTGGACTCATGCAAAAGCTGTGACCAATGCGATAATCACGAAGAACAACTGTGTCGCAAAGGCATGGTTGGGACCTACGCGGGTAAAGACAGAATAAGTGGCGAAATGACCCAAGGCGGTTATTCAAAACATGTTGTTGTGCGTGAAGAGTTTGTACTCTCTGTTCCCAAGAGCCTAGAGCTATCGCGCGTTGCACCACTGTTATGCGCCGGTATTACTACGTATTCGCCACTACACAAATGGGGCGTTAAAGAAGGTAGCCGTGTCGCAGTTGTTGGCTTAGGCGGACTTGGCCATATGGCAGTTAAAAATGCTGTCGCTATGGGAGCAACCGTTACCGTCATTGGCCGCAGTGAGTCTAAAAAAGATGATGCGATTAACCTAGGCGCACAGCATTACCTAGTGTCAACAAACGATGGTGAAATGAAAGGTTCGAAGTCTGCATTTGATATAATCATTGATACGGTGCCTGTAAAACATGATTTATCAATTTATACACCATTACTCGATATAGATGGCACGCTTGTTATTGTTGGTCAAATAGGTCCAGTTGACGAAGTTAACACTGTGCCATTATTAATGGGTCGTCGCCGTATTGCGGGCTCATTAATTGGTGGTATTAAAGAAACTCAGGAAATGCTTGATTTTTGTGGTGAAAATAACGTTTTGCCAGAGTGTGAAATGATCAATATTGAAGAGATCAATACGGCATACGAGCGAATGGAACGCGCTGATGTTCGCTATCGTTTTGTTATTGATATGGCGTCGCTAAGCGCATAATTATTTAATTAGTAATTGATAGCTAAAACCAGTACTGCTAGCAGTGCTGGTTATTTTTTTGCAAGTGTGCGTTAAGTTTAATTGAGCGAAGGTTAACTGATCGAGCCAAAACAGTCGTTAGCTCAGTTGATATAGCCTATAAATTTGGTACACAATCCAAAAATTGCTTATAAAAGAACGATTTTGGATAACCTCTTTTTATTATATTCCACATCCAAACCAACAACTGCGAGCACATTGCGGTCTTTAGCAGCGTTAGGTTATAGCGATATCCACTATTGGTCACTCTCACGACGGCTGTGAAAAAGTTCAAGATCCCTACTCGTTATGTTGTCAGCCGCAAGTGATGGGGGCATGTTTGCAACAAATGCGTTTTGCCGCACAGACCCTTGTTGTAGAAGCCAATGGAATATCAGATAATCCATTAGCATTTGCTGATAGTGGTGATATTTTATCAGGTGGTAATTTTCATGCTGAGATTTTCGCTATGACATCAGACATGTTAGCCATTGCATTATCCGAAATTGGTACCTTGTCTGAAAGACGTATGGCGTTATTGATTGACTCCCACCTAAGTGGACTGTCACCATTTTAGTAGGTAACGGCAGCGTTAATTCGGGATTTATGATCGCACAGGTCACCAGTGCCGCACTTGCCAGTGAGAAAAAAACTCTGGCATACCCTGCATCAATAGATTCATTACCTACCACGGCCAATCAAGAAAATCATCTATCAATGGCAACTTTTTCGGGTAAACGGCTGTGGGATATTTTCAACAATGTGGCCGGGATTTTAGGCATAGAATGGTTAGCTGCCCGCCAAGGTTTAGACTTTAGAGTACCGGTTGAAACCAGTGACAAACTTAAAACTGTTAAAGCCTTGCTGCGAACAAAGGTGTCTTTTTACGACAAAGATAGATATTTTTCACCAGATATTGAGAATGCCAAAATATTGATCGTGAATCGCAGTTTATTAGATATCGTTGATATCGAACTACTCAAATGCTGCCAAGTTTTGGACAGAGAATGAAAAGACTTGTTTTGAATTTTTGAATTTTTGAATTTTTGAATTTTTGAAACAACATTACATCACTAAAATTGCATACAGCCGTCATTAGTACTAAGAATCTTAGATGTGTACTCTGTTACTAAAGCCCATCGATATCAGCTTTCACTGACAGAAGGATTTGTACCATAAGCCGTCAGTGGGGCTTAATTAAATTAAACTGATTTTTGCCATTCAAACGTCACTGTTGCTCCTAGCTTAAAGGGCCACTATCGACCTAAAAGCGGTCGCAAGAGAATTCGAACTATCAGACTATGTTGAACGAAAAATAATCTTACGATTAAACAAATTTGACTGACGGCAATGAGCGATCTGCCGACACTCAGTAACGACGACTTCTAAGGCAAGTATACTGCCAAAGCAGACGGTCAAATTATAATCATTGACTCGCCCTTGTTGTTCAAATGCATATCAAAACCGCAGCCTCAACATTTTGTTACAACGTTGCATTATTTTACTGTAATGGACTAGCGTATGGTTGTTTAATTCAACGTGAGTAAGAGCATGATTACGATGCATTTAGACAAGGATAATGTTGTAAAGCAGCAAAATTTAGACATTCGGTCGTTAATGGTTCACCAATAAGAAGTGACATCTCGAATTAAGCCACTTGTTGTTTATGTTGCCTGTCCCCCTTCTAATTTAAAAAGGAAACAAACGTGAACTGGCCATTTTTTAAAATATCTTTATCTTCATTGTACTTCATTTTCACACCGATCCTATCCGCACAAGAAGATGCCTTAGTTGCAGATAGCGGATTTGCTGCCCCTGCCCTAGAGAATTGCAACACAGATTTGCGATACCTCAATCAGGTTGTTGGTTGGCAGGCCCGTTGGCCCGCCCAGTGGAAGCAGGTTGTTCGATCAGGGGCTCAAGTTTCTGCCGATTCACTTTCTCTATGGCATGGCGCATCGCAAGCAATATTAACAACAATGGGAAAACTCGAAAGCAGCATCGGCACTTCGAGTATGGCACCACAGCCGGTGGTATTAAGGATACAGCAGCAAATAAATGAGCTTTCTACGGCACTTTCTGATACATCCTCTGGGTACATATTTGAAAATCCTTCCACAGAAAATGCAAAGGCGTGGAATATGTTAGTTTTATCCGATATCCAATCGGCAGTTTCACGTTTCAAGCAGTTCTTATCTAATCAGTATTTACCAGTTGCGCCCATATCGCCAGCATTGAGTGATATTGAAAACGGCACGGCTTGTTTTCAGATTGCAACCAAGCACTGGACGACGCTTGATATGACAACGGACGAGTTTGAGCGCATTGGGCATCGACTTCTGGAAGAAAAGAAGGCAGAGCTTTTATTGACGGATGAGGTGGGAGAAGGCATAAGTAAGATTCTTGAGCGGCTGCGAGCATTTTCACAAATAAATGACACAACCCGAACGCAGCTAATCGAAATATCAGAGAAAGCAATTGAAAGAGCAACAAAAGCTGCACCTCTTGCCTTCAACCAATCACCGTCCCATGGGATTGATGTGGCCGAACTTCCCTTATACCGACAGGCTGGCTCGCCTGCCGGGTATTATCTAGCGAGGCAAGGTTTAGGTAGCGGGCAATATTTGATCAATCCCTCCCGTCCTAATGAACGCCGTTTAATGGCCGAGGTGATTGCTTTTCATGAGGCACTCCCTGGACATCATTTATGGTCTGCTTATCCTCGCAAAAATGAATCAGTTGGACATAATTCAGGTATTCTGGAGGGGTGGGCTATTTATGCTGAAACCCTTTCTGATGAACTTGGCTTATATTCTACAACTTTGGATCGTCAGGGAATGATTACAAAACATTTATGGGCAGCAAGCCGTCTTGTTGTTGAACCAGGCCTACATATACATGGATGGTCAAGAGAACGTGCTATTCAGTTTATGTTGACGAATACCGTCTTGTCACGGACAGAAATCGAAATTGAGGTTGATCGTTACATTGCCATGCCAGGGCAATCGTTAAGCTATATGTTAGGCGCAAATCTTATTCATGTAGAGCGGGAATTGGCTAAGAAGCTACTGGACGAAGATTTTAACCTTAAATTATTCCACGATATTGTTGTTGTCCCCGGTGTTCGACCACTCCCTGAATTACGTGCTGATATTCGTGATTGGGCACGAAATGCGAAAGTTAATCATCATTAAACGGATGGAGGTATTATTCTTGAATTTATGATGTCGAAGTCCCATTTTAAGGTCATCAGAAGTTGCCAATGCCGTTTGTCAGAGCCAGTGAATCACTATCACTCCTATGATGATTACGGTGAGATAATATATGGCATCAATAACAGTATGACTTTCAACGGCGGCTTACTGCTATAACCGCTAAGTCGGCAAGCGAACCATGACTGGCCGCTATCTCAGCATTGCCGATCGCCAGAAGTTATTAATCGACGATCCATGCGCTCGAAGGATATTAAACTAACGAAAATAGCTATGACCGGTATCTGCTGCAACCGCTAATTCGGCCAGCGAGCTATGACTGACGGCTATTGGCACAAACTTCCCAGTCAAGAGTCGGTTAGTGATCTTACGATGCGATTCGTTTTAGTGAAGGGCAAAAATGAGCGAGTTGCAGACGGTGGGAGGATTAGTTTTTCTAACCGTTTAAATACTAAGAACGCGCTGAAAACGGGCATCTAATGGCAAAAATCGAACACCGTCTCAGATAAGCCTGTTTGAATAAAAGCAATATTCAAAACTGGTTTTCACAACATTGGGAGGTGCTTGTGTTAGTTCTGAATTATGTAAAAACAGTTGATCAATAGACGAAAAATAACCGACTTTCACTCCCTCAATGATTTAATAGAGATGTCAATATGGAAAATATGAGGCAAGATGTACTATTCATTATATGAATAATAACGTTTTATTTTACCTATACTCCGCACGATAATGCTCTGGGAGCGAGACCTGTTTACAACGCAAAAGCCACTATAGGGTATCGAGATGAAGAAAGAAATGTTAGTTGATGATACTCAGGTGTACATAGAAGGCACCGGCCAGGACACGATTGTAATGCTGCATGGGTGGCCAGACACCCATGAATTATGGCAGCAGCAGATTGACTGCTTCAAGGACAATTACGTTTGCGTGAGTTTTACGATGCCGGGATTTTCCAAAGACGATCGCAACAACTATTCCGTGAGCGATGTTGTGGAGAAGATCAAACGCATCGTCGACGCGGTAAGCCCCAACGAACAAGTGATCTTACTCGTTCACGACTGGGGTTGTGTGTTCGGCTATGAGTTCGCGATGCGCAACAATGACAGAGTTAAAAAGATGATCGGCCTTGATGTGGGTGATATCAACTCGGAAGACTTGCATGAAGCACTGTCGATTTCCCAGAAGCTCATGGTATTTTCCTATCAAATTATTCTGGCAATCAGCTTTATGTTTCCAAGATCTATCGGTAACCCCATGGCCAGGTTTGTGGCCAAAATTTTGCGGGCCAAAAGCAATATGAAGAACGTTCATGCAGGCATGAGTATGCCCTATGCCATGCGATGGTTCGGCGTGAATGGTGGAATGAAGGACCTTATGCCGATGGAACCTTCGTTCCCGTTTTATTACGCCTATGCTGAAAAAAAGCCCATGATGTTTCATTCTCCTCAGTGGTTGCAGCGTTTGCTAGAGAACCCAAATAACAAGGTGCAAGCATTTCATTGTGGGCACTGGATTATGATAGATCGGGCAGAGGCCTTTAACAACTCTGCGTTGGAGTGGTTGAAACCTGTGGGGATCAGAGCCGATGAAATCGGCTGAATGATACTTGAGCCTCTCATTAGAAAGGCTAAACCCAACCGTGGATTATCGATCTAATGTCCAATTTACTTACACACTCCGACCGTCTGGTTTCTGCTTTAACCGTTAACTCAGCTAAGAATTCATGACTGACGGCAAATGACGCATGGCCGACGGATAGAGGAAGTTGATATTGAAGGGTTTTAGCAGCAATATAATGCTTCGTTCGTATGTCTGCAATTGTCGGATCTGCGCCATTAGAATACCAACCATTGAACTACGACAAAGATAATTTCATGCCCATTCATTCGGTTCCAATCTTTAATGCCTAGTTTCAAACTTTAATACACTCGGACATTTGGTGAACGGACATATTGTAGCGATGCAGCAATATTGTCACCTACCCCAATGCCAATTACATATCCGAAAACCGATTAGTCGATTGTACTATTCGCTTTATCTCGTTTTCCTCGATGTCTTTTATTGCATCAAGCAACTTTTTTGCGCTGTCTATATCGACACGAGAATAAATATGAATGTACAGCTCTATAACTTGTTCGTGATGGTTTACTATTTTCTCCATAATGTGCGGCATATCTAATTCTTCAAAGAGTGAATCGCAATGGACATACTCAATAATCGAGTGTTTTTCGATATAATCAAAACACCAAGTGTTCAACGCTTTTTCGTCAGCGGCATTTTCAAGCCCTTGTACAATATGCTCTAAACTCTCTTCATGCTCTGACAAGTAACTAAGAATCATTCTTGCTCGTTCATCTTTATTTTGTTTAGAGCTATGTTTTAAGCTGATTTTTAAATTTTTGTGAAATAAAACCGTCCAATTGAGTACATCTCTAATTGTTTCAACTTGCATATTGTTACTCCTAATTTTAGTAGTATCTAGCTCCGCTTATTTACTCAGGACTAGTTGCATTATGTGGTAACGCAAAGGTTTATAGCTCGAAATATTTTTAATACATTAGTTGACGAGCTAGTGAGAGCCCTTTTTTTATCCTACCCCACTAATCAATAAATTTTACTTTAATGGGTTGCTAGGAGCCACTGTGGGTATCCACTAAACGATTGTGGCTATCCCTTAGTAAGGTTAGACCGCAATTTGATTAACGATATTTAAGCTAGAAAGTGATGACATCTGTTACTACGTCCAACCCTGTTTCTTGTTGGATTAAAACGCTAATAGACTTGGAAGCAGTATTAAAAATAAGGCTGGATAATAGCTGTGAGGCCAGTAAAACCTTGATATTAAAAATGAATTAATTCCATAACCAACCTACCTTCTAGTAAACACCTTGGGAAGAAGTCAGTTCATAGCTATGTGAGTAAATCTCAAATATGATGCAAAAAGGGTTTTCAAAATAGCACATCCTGTTGAGCTTCTCTCTAAGGTAGTATTCATGGATAGACATACGCTATTTACCACTGAGTTCCAAAATTTTTGATACCGTCTTTAAATGTCTGGGTTCTGAAGGTAAAGTGAAAGGTATCCGTCTTTCATTATTCAAAATCTTTTGGCGTTTCGTTGTTTTTGAACTCAAACTTTTCAACTCCAATCTTATCACCAGTAAAAATATGGGCAATTTTGAACAAGCCCCATCTTGGCCCAAGCACATCAATACACATTTGTCTGATTGGCGCATTCTACTCTTCAAAAATAACGGTTGGTTCTATTAAGTTAACCAGCCCATGAAAGTCGCTGTAAAATTTTACTGCTTCTCTTTATTAGATACGGATATTCCGATATGTGAGAACGTTCTTGAATATGTATTCATAGCGTTAACGCTGTTTAAAATTAAGAGCGGTCTGAACTTTATTGATGGTATGGTAACTGCTGTAATGATTAAATACTCTTAGCTCAAGACATTTAAACGGGCATAATAAATGTGTGACATGATGCTAAAGGGTGATTGCTAGAGTCAACTCTACGGTCTCAGTGCCTGGGTTCGAGCGATAAATTCGAGAATTGGATAAGTGTGAAAAACCGAAACCGAAACGTACTCTGTCGTTGATTTCACGACTAAACTCAAATCCTGAACGAAATTGGACATTGCCACCAAGATTTATACCGTCATCAGAATCGAAGAGCCCAACGGCGAAGGTGGGATTGAATAACCACACATCATTAAGTTTAAAGAAGTAACGAACACCAATGTAAACATATTGGTCTTGTTCACGAGTCGCAGCATAGCCAACAATCGGTCGAAGTTTTCGCCAAACAGGTACGAAACGATACTCAAGCCCGACCCCCGCATATCTAGAACTGTCAAAAACATTAGCCGCCCCAAAAGCAATAACGATTTCCGGCACCTCCTCCTGTTCATTCATGTAATCTGAAGCAGTGGCATGGTTACTCACGATGCAAAACAAAGTGACCAACATAAGCTGAATGACGGTTGTCATTTTTGTATCTCCCATGTCGTGTATTTTCGTAAGCGATACTCGAACTAAATACTTATTTATTTTAGTGATTTTAATTCTACTCATTTGAACCACATTTATCAGTCCAAGGTACTAAGCTACAGCGAACCTTAAGTGTTTGAAATTAGGGATAACCCTTATTTGAGTGCGGGAACCTCTAATTTCATAAAATTAATTACCGCTCTATCATGCTATTCAAACATTTATTGCTCGGATCACTTTGTACTTAGTTCATCCTGCATCGAACACGAGATTAGGAGGTAATACTGATGTTTGTCGACTCGCGTCTGGACTAACAACGTACGTTAAAGATCCCCTGCTCGCTGGTTATTTAGACTTATCTCAAAAAGTAAATATTTGAAAAGGGCCCAAGATGCATCTCCTATCATCAAAACAACCCATTAATCCCGATAAAGCACCCCGCGGTAAAATGGCACTTATTGCTGAAGGTGGTGGTCAACGAGGGATATTCACAGCAGGTGTATTAGATGCCTGGTTAGAGCGTGAATTTGATCCCTTCGATTTATTTATAGGCACATCTGCTGGTTCACAAAATCTCACCAGTTTTTTATCTGGTCAAAAAGGCTACGCCAAGCGACTCATAAGTGAATTATCACGTCGAAAACGTTTTTACCAACTAGGCCGTGGATTAGTGGGGGGCAATATTGTCGATTTGGATTGGTACTTTGATAAAACTATTAAAGGTGTTTTTGCCTTAGACTTTATAGCGGCAACGAAATCATTAGGACAACGAGAATTATTAATAACCGCAACCAATTCACGCAATAGGCAAGGTTATTTTTTAAGCCCAAACGGTGATAGTAATAACTGGCGCCAATTACTTAAAGCCTCGAGTGCATTACCTTTTTTATATAAGCAAGGGGTTAAATTAGCGCCGCGGTTAACTGTAAGTACAGTAAACCAGACAGAAGCAAGCGTTGATTGTCCTCAAGCTGACTTCTACCTTGACGGTGGACTTGCAGCGCCGTTACCAGTGCGTGAGTCTTATCGTCGTGGTGCCCGAAAAATTGTAGTTATTCGCACTGTTGATGCAGACCATCATACTCAGTCTGCTTGGGTACGTAACCTAAAGTCATGGATTTACAAGTCTGCATATTGCCCAAAAATCGTTAGTTACTTGGTTCAGCATGAGCATGCTTATCAGCAAGAGCGAACCTTTATAGACGACCCTCCTGAAGATGTCGAAGTCATTCAAATTTTTGCAAAAGACAATCTTCAAAGTAAGCAGTTAAGCAGTACCTATATGGATTTACAACACGATTATCGTGCCGGTATTGCGGCGGGCAATGCTTTTTTACAGGATAATAAAGAGAGCATGTTGAAATGATAAGGTCCTTCGGTAAGCTATCATGTTGCAAGGTGTCGGCAACCGGACCAAAAGTCTTTACTCTTCAAACCTAACCGTTAGCCAACTATCTTAAGTGTGTTAACAAGGCGTTTTATTATTTGCATAAAGGAGATTTTCACAATGGATCAGAAGGTTACTTTTAAGACGCCATCGGTCACTGTTAAAGGTGATGGGAGTTCGCGTAGAGTCGGATTTGAGTTGGAATTTTCTGGGCTGACCTTAGATGAAACTGTTAACACCGTTCAGTCATCCCTTGGTGGAAATCTTGGTGTCAAAAACGCAGCTGAGCAGCTTATTCATGTCGCTTCAGTGGGTGATTTCAATGTTGAAATTGACTGGGACTTTCTTAAACGAACAGCCAAAGCAACTAGCCACAATGAAGAAGATGACGAATGGGTCAAGCAGCTTAGCAAAGTCGCGAGTGCTCTGGTTCCTGTGGAAGTAGTCTGCCCACCTATTCCAATAACTAGCCTTAACCTTCTAGATCCTATGGTATTGAGACTGCGCAGAGCTGGGGCGGTGGGAACTGAAGAATCCCTCATTGCGGCATACGGCGTTCACATCAACACGGAGATCCCTAACCTTGACGCTGAGACATTGTTTGCTTACTTGCGATCTTTTTCCTTACTTCAGTGGTGGTTGGTTGAGGCTCATCATGTCAATACCTCTCGCAAAATAAGTCCTTATATAGACCTGTACCCAGAGAGCTACGTTAAGTTATTGGCATCCCAGACATCTCCCTCTATGGATAAAATTTTTGATGATTATTTAGAGTACAATGCAAGCCGTAATCGCGCTTTAGACTTGCTCCCTCTTTTAGCCGAAATAGATAGACAGCGAGTTTTCAATAAGGTTGATGATCCCAAAATAAAATCCCGACCGACCTTTCATTATCGACTGCCTAATTGCAATATCGAACACAACGATTGGTCACTGGCACAATCATGGAATATCTGGTGGGTAGTTGAGCAATTAGCGCAACGCCCAGATGATCTTAAGGCACTCAGTGGTGCATTTCTTGATGCTGGGCAACCTCTAATCGGAGTAATCCGCAACAAATGGGTGAAATATTTAGACCAATGGTTAAAAGACCACGAATTGGTGTAAGCGGCAACGCAAAACACTGGTCGCCCAGTTGGTGGTGCACAGCACTTGCTCTAAGATTAGCAGGTGCTATACCAGCACGTATCAGTGTGCTCCATTCTCAAAATATCGAGTTCATTGATGCATTAATTGTAGGTGGAGGCGATGATATTAATCCTGAATACTATAAGGGGGAGATGAATAATAAAGACAAAATTGACATTAAACGTGACCAATTGGAAATCGATTGGATTAAAAAAGCATTGAAGAAAACCATCCCCCTGATAGGTATTTGCCGCGGAGCCCAGCTGATTAACGTGGTTTTGGGCGGCTCTCTTTTTCAAGATATTAGATCGTTACGACAGCATACTTACAATCGCCCTGGTTTATTGCCAACTAAACAAGTTCAAGTCTCAAAAGGTTCTCTATTGGCTAGTATTTTCAACAAGCGACATCTGCGAGTTAACAGTCTTCATCATCAAGCAATCAGAATTACTGGGGCTAACCTTAAGGTAGTTGGTTGGGATCTAGACAACATTACACAAGCATTAGAATCAAAAGAAGACAATATCATCGGCCTACAATGGCATCCTGAATACCTTATCTATTTACCTTCACAATTTGCGATATTTCGTTGGCTTGTTAAGTGCACCAAAAGATGTATTTTTTAAATGCTCTGTTGCGCCTGCTTGCCATATGTTTTATACCATTCCATATAAAAGAGTGATCTAATTGCTCACTCCTAATTCAGGGGCAGAGCAAGATTTGTTTAAACAGAAGGCTTTGCTTTTCTCTGTGCGCGGCACCCGGTGTTCTCGGTGGTTCAAGTATCTTGTTCTTTAGCCTTTCAACTACAAAAATTTTCACCACAGAGAACAAAGAGCGTCGGGCTCCGAGCGCTGCGCTACACAAAGGAAAGATTATATTAGCGACCCACTAAGGATACTAAATACAGATCCAAGGGATTGGGTAAAGGTGGGCAGTAATTAAGATAAAATGGTACAACATATAGGAGACAATCGTAGTACTAAAATGACTCTTACATCTTTATTGCTAAGGGCTGCATTATTTTTTTAGCTTTTTCTATTTGATGATGATCTTTAGTTTGTACTACAACTGACCATTGATTATGATGAGTGGCGTGCCGCGCTGTTAATCGGTTGTTCATAACTCGGGCGTATAGAGATAGCTCCGGCAATTAACAAACCGATACAAGCACCTAAAATAGCCGTAGCCGGTAACATCAACACTGGGCTCAATGTGGCAAAAGCAGGGCCAATAGTCATTAATACGCCTGCGATTATAAGCCCAACCACCGAACAGCCGCAGCCCTAGTATCAAATGTGATCTTAGGACAGTCTGACCGATCCCTTTGCTGTCAGGCTCCAATTTGTGATCAAAATCGGTATCTTCAAGACTTACGGTACTAATCTGCTCTACCAAAAAGCCCCCTCTTTGATTAGCTTCTCAGACAATTTGTTTGCGCAAGATTCTTCATTATATACCAACCACTTTGCCAGGATAATGTTCGTCGACAACGTTAAGTTCCATGTTTATTCACCTCTAATGTTAAGGATTAAAACAGCACCTGCTGATATATAAAGCCAATTCTAGCTGTGCAACCGTGTTGGAATATCTTCAAGTAGTTTTATGATAGTGCTATTATTTTTATGTTTAGCTATATCAATGAGATAGTTTTTTTCAAGCTCTTGCATTGTTTCGTTTGCCAATAATTCTTTTACCAATAATTTTTTTACCAGTTGTTCTTCCTCATTCACTATGGAGGTGTTTAAGGCCGCAAAGTTTGGAATATTCGCTTGATTTTGATCAGTCTTGTTAGTTCTCATTAGTTTCACTCCGTTAATTATCCGTTGTTAAGTTTTTAATTTAAGCAATATTATCGCGTCTGCTACATTCAACTTTATGCATAAGCTAAACATGTAAAGCGCGTCTCTGATGGTGTTTTCAGAGGCGTTTATGCAATCAGTTAAAGTCACTTTTATTTGGACGTCTAAAACTCACCCAACCAACAGAATGCATACTAGTTTTTAGGGCTTAACTTACCGGTTTGGGTGTGTTGCAAATACTGAAATAGTTCGCTATCAGTCGACAGCACCAATGTCGTATTTTGCCCAAGGGTCGGCTCAAGAGCCTGCAATGAACGGGTAAATGCATAAAATGCGACAGCTTGTTCATTTTGATTGTAGGCTGAAGCGTAGATATCGGCAGCTTTTGCGTCGGCTTTACCTCGAATTTCCACTACCTCACGATAGGCTTCCGATTGAATCTTATCCAGGTCTCGCTCTCGATTGCCTCGTATGCGTGCAGCTTCACCTTTACCTTCTGACAAAAAGCGTTCCGCTATTTGACGACGTTCGCTTATCATGCGCTCGTAAATTTTAGGCCGTACGCTTTCGTTATAATTAATACGTTTAAAGCGAATATCCATGAGCTCAATACCGAACACTCGCACTTTTTCTGCAGCTGCATTGAATATATCTTGCTCTACGACTAAGCGGCCCTCGGTAATAGGCACCAAACTTCCAATATTCTGCTCTTTTTCAGCTTGAGTGAGTGATGCGTCCCTTAAAGGCTGGCGACCTTTAGTCGTTCTAATAATTTCAATTAGCTCGTGTGTGGCTACCGCGTTACGGGTTTCACTACCAAATATATCATCCAGTCTAGATTGTGCGCTGCGCTCATTGCCCAAACGCAAGAAGTATTGCAGAGGGTCGGTCACCTGCCAACGTGCATAAAGACTGACAGAGATATAGAGTTTGTCTTTGGTCGGCATATCAGACGGTGTACCTTCCCATTCCAATACTCGCTTATCAATAGTATTAACTTTCTGAACAAATGGCAGCTTAAGTTGAATACCAGCGTCAATAATGGGCTCTCCCACTGGTTTGCCAAACTGGGTAATAATCGCCTGTTCTACTTCGTTAACTGTATACAACGCGCTATACAACGTCACTGCTACAACCGCGGCTAAAATACTGCTGCCGACTATCAAATAAGGTTTCATGGCTGTTGTCCTTTTATTTTTTGAATGCTTGAAGGCGTTAAGTTGAGCAAGGGCAATACACCGAGCGCTTCGTTATCAATAATGATTTTGTCTTTAATTGTTGGCATCACTTCTTGCATTGTTTCTAGATATATTCGCCTGCGTGTTACTTCTGGTGCCTGCTGGTACTCAGCAAACAGCGCATTAAAGCGCAAGGCGTCGCCCTCGGCCTCATTAATTCGTTTAAGCCGATAACCGTCGGCTTCCCTTATACGTTGGTCACGTTCTCCCTCGGCCAGCGGAATAATGCGGTTATATTCGCGGCGAGCTTCGTTGATCAGCTTCTCTTTTTCTTGCTGAGCTTGATTGACTTCATTGAATGAAGCCTGCACTGGGACGGGGGGGTTAATATTTTTTAGCTGTACCTGATCAATACTTATTCCCATCACATATTTACTGGCTAATGCTTGCATCTTGCTCAAGGCTTCAACTTCAATCTCTTGTCGGCCGATAGTAATAACTTCATCTACCGTCCTATCACCCACTACTTCGCGCATGACTGATTCAGACACATAGCGCAAAGTGCCAGCAGGATCACGGACCTCAAACAAATAATTTTTAGGATCGGCTATGCGATATTGAATCACCCATTCAACCAACGCAGTGTTTAAATCACCTGTTACCATTTGGGTTTCCGCCACTTGATCATTTGCTGGTGAAATACTTGACCGAGTTGAACGAATATTATTATTAGGATTAATATTCTGATCAGGATCAGTAGCCCCAGGGGTAGAAAAGCCAAACTCCTGTTTTAACTGGCGTTTGGTCGGCACTATATTGACGCGGTCAATTCCTAATGGCACTTTTAAGTGTAAGCCTGGTCGCAAAACTTCTTGAAACTTACCAAATCTTAAGACCACAGCAACAGAATCACTAGGCACTGTATATAAAGAGGTGTAGGCAGTTATACTCAACAGCACCAAGATTAAAACTGATACACCAGTTTTAAACTTACCACCCGCCAACGTCTTATATTTTTGCAACATTTCACTTGCGACTTTATCTAAATCGGGGGGGCCACTTTTACTTTCATTTTGTGGGGACATGAAGTTCTCTTTTTTTAGAAACTAGAAATCGTTTTATGAGTGTATTCTTATTATCATTTGGGATTTTCATCATCATGACCTCGTATTTCTCGCCAATCACGTTAATGCAAAAGACTGAACGATAAAGCTTAGAGTAATTGATTAAATAGGTATGTAAGGGATAACACTTAGTGGGTCTTCTCAACTAACGTGAAGCTCTATACTCATAACTCCTGAGGGGGTTAAGTCAAAAATTGCCCATGAGGTGTAAATCACTTTAAAACCCACATGAAGGGAAAGACTGGCGAACTTCTTATAAGCCATATTGAAACATCACTGTTACTTTCATTGAAATAATTTCAATGATTTTACTTTTCTATGCTATGACATTATCGATAGAAACACATAAATACCTGATATAAATGCTGCTACAGTCACCCCCCTACTTTTTAGATTGATATCTGTATCTTTGCTCATTTGCGGAATTAAATCTGCCACACCAATATAAATAAAATTGCCCGCTGCAAAGGGAATAAGCCAAGAAACATCGAATTGAAAGGATAATATATAGACAATCAATCCCCCGAATAAAAAAGTTAGCCCAGATAGAAAATTGAAAAGCAGTACTGAAAGCTTGGACCAGCCACCATGTATTAACACAGCAAAATCTCCTAACTCTTGCGGCACCTCATGAGCTGCGGCTGCAAACCAACAAACAATGCCTAAACGAATGTCGATTATGAACGCACCGGCTATTGCCATACCGCCCAAAAAATTGTGGAGCCCATCACCAACTAGATTCAGGTATGTCAAAGGCTCATTGCGCTTAATTGGTAGTTGATGGTTATGATGCCAATACAAAAATCGCTCAAGGACTAAAATAGCTGTAAATCCACAGATGATTAATATACTAATAGTCACAATACTGAGATTGGCCGAAAGGGCGGCTGGGATCATATGAAAAAACGCTCCACCAAGAAGCGAACCTGCAGCAATCGCCACTAAAGGTTTTAACACTTTTTCAAGGGTCGAGGGCATCAGTAACAGCGTTAAACTGCCTACCAGTGCTATTGAACTCATCAATACACCACTGACTATTATCCAGTTCAGTGTCAACATCAAGCTACTCCTACTTTCGGTTGCGAGTTGGTATAAAAAGCGATGATTAAGATTTATTAAGTCAGCTTCACGCAAATGGAATTGTTCTTAGATTCTCATTTTTGTCTGATTGCTTCTATTGTGGATACCCACTAACCAGAGGGCGTTAATATGAGGAAACCCCTAATATTTGTGACTTTCGTTTCTAGTCAGCATGAAGGTGGCTTAATTAATAGAATTTCT